>Ga0116227_10008446_pt1 | contig 19404 bp, 19 predicted proteins | sample S1TSphgellanicum_FD_89693 | JGI IMG/M metagenome (GOLD analysis project Ga0116227, IMG submission 89693) | Host-associated microbial communities from peat moss isolated from Minnesota, USA - S1T2_Fb - Sphagnum magellanicum MG | ecosystem: Host-associated > Plants > Peat moss > Unclassified... | reverse complement strand
CGAGGTCCGCAGCCCGAGCATGGGCCGTTACAGCTGGGAGAGGACGTGCTCCGCCGTCGACACCTTGAATTCGCCCGGCTTTTCCACCTCCACGTGGGTGGCGACGCCGTCCTTCACGACCAGCGCAAAGCGCTGGCCGCGCATGCCCATGCCGAACTTGGTGCCATCCATTTCCAATCCCAACGACTTCACGTACGCGCCGTTGCCATCGGCCAACATCAAGATCTTGTCGCCGACTCCGCCATGCTTGCCCCAGGCGTTCATCACGAACACATCGTTCACCGCCGTGCAGGCGATGGTATCGACGCCCTTGGCTTTGATCTGATCGGCCAGTTCCACGAATCCCGGCAGATGCTTGGCGTCACAGGTGGGCGTGAACGCCCCGGGAACCGAAAACAGCACCACGGTCTTACCGGCGAACAGTTGTTCCGAGGTGATCTTTTGCGGACCGTCTTTGGTCATATGGGTGAAGCTGCCTTCCGGCAGCTTCTCGCCAGCTTGAATAGTCATGCGTTTTCCTTGTTCGATTAATGACCGAGAGTTTCGCCGTAAAGCTCCCAAAGTTTCGCAACCTTGGGACTGCTGTTCGGAATACCCTTCAATTGCGAGAAGGCCTTCTTGGCCTCCGCGTAGTTCTTCAGGGCCGCTTGCGAACGGCCCAGGTAAATGTAGGCCTCGTCAGGATGCTTCAACTGATCCTTCTGGATCGCTGCCGTAAGAGACGTCACGGCGGCCTGATAGTCGCCGACGGCGAAATGAGATTCGCCCGCACTCAAACTCAAGCCGCCGGTCGCGCTTTTCGCAGCTTCCGCATCCGCTTGCGGTAGACCTTTCTTGTCGGCGTCAGCACGTGCTTTGAGCGAATTCAACAACCGGGTGGTGCGTTCCTTGTGCTCATCCTTCATGACCGGCGATGCCAGCACGGCTTCCAGCACATTGCCCGCTTCACCGGGGAAACCCGCATCGTTCAGCAACTGCGCCAACTCGATGTAGTCGGTGTCCTGGTTCATCGACTTGGTGTCGTACATCAAACGATCGATCTGCAGCAGGTTGCGATCCTCATGCTCATCCTGACGCTCGATGCGCAGCAGTTCGTTCCAGTGAGTGCTCTTGTTGGACAAACGAATCAGGTCATACAGCACAGCCACCATGCCCGCGTTGTCCTGCGCGTCGGACGCACATTGCAACTTGAACAGATAGAGGTTTTCCTTCGGCGCTTCTCCGGCTTTGCGGCTGGCGGCAATGGCCTTGTCGGCCCATACCGCAGAGTTCTTACAATCCTTCGACAGAAAGTAGCTTTGCGCAATGATGGCCAGATCATTCGGCGTGGCCGTCCCGGCGTCGTTCATTTCCTTGCCGTAATCGATCACTTTTTGGAATTGGCTAGCGTTGGCCGCAAAGGTGAACAAAGCCCGGGTGATTCGCGACTTCTCCTCCGGCGTCACGGCGCCGGTGGCGAGTTCCTTTTCATAGGCGGCCTCTGCGCCCTTCATGTTGCCGAGCTTGACGTCCGCATAGGCGCGAAAGTCATCGATGGATTTCTGGTCAAAAGGCGTCAGCGGAGATTTGGCCTCGGCTGCGTCCAGGTTCTTCAGCGCATCGTTCCATTGGCCGGCCTGCAGCGCCTTTTGAGCCGCGGTCATTTCCTTGGCGATGACGCGGCTGATCTCCGGGCCCTTGGGTTTGTCCTTGTCGGCGGCGAGGACGCCGTGAGAAGCCAAGGCAACACCGCCCGCGATCAGCAGCGCACGGCAAATAGTGGATATCGAATGACTCATGACCAGTCCTCGTGATGAAACCTGAAACAACAAACGGCGCGAACACCCGTTGCCAGGCATGACGCGCCGCGAATTACCCGGGGGACTTCCTGTTTAGAAATAATCGTTGTTGACGAAGCCAATCTTCTTCAGGCCTCGGTACTGCAGATCCGCCAGAGTTTGCGCAACGATCTCATACTTGGCGAACTTATCGACCGTGATATGCACTTCCGGCTGAGGATCCTGAGTCGCCTCCGCGGCAATATTATTTTGCAGCGTCTTTCGATCGACAGGCGTTTTGTTCCACAGCAAAGTGCCGTCGAAATCGATCGCAAGATCGATCACAACCGGCGGCGGCGGCGGATTCGGATTCGCAGGCTGCGGCATTGGATTATCAATTTTCACCGCATGTGTCTGGTGCGGCAAAGTGATGATAAAGATGATCAGCAGCACCAGCATGACGTCGATCAGCGGCGTCATGTTGATGTCGGCTAAGGGTGCATTGGACGCGCCAGTGCCTAAACTGATGGCCATGAATTGATCCTATCGAGTGGGAATGATCTGATCGGGCTCGGTGATGAAGGCAACCTTGCGGATGCCGATCTTCTGAGTCGCAACCAATACTTGACCGACGAACTGGTAGCGCACGTTGGCATCGCCCTGAATGTGCACCTCCGGCTGCGGTTCCTGGCGCACGATGCCGCGTAGATCCTGCAGCAGCTCATCCTGTCCGGACAACAGTTTCGTATTCCAATAAATGGCGCCTTCTTTATCCACCGCGATAGTGATGTTTTCCGGCTTGGTCTGGGTCACCAAGTTAGTCGCCTTGGGCAGCTGCAGGGGCACCTGGTGAAGTATCACTCGGATTGTGATGATGAAGATGATCAGCAGCACCAACATCACGTCCACCAGGGGCGTGACGTTGATGTCTGACATCGCTTCGCCTTCGCCCTCGCCACCTACGCTCATTGCCATGGGGCTATTCCTAGCGGGCCGGTGCCGCGGCGGGCTTCACAATCGGCGCGGGCGGCTTATCCATCCCCAAGCCCATTTTCGAACCCGAGATCAAATATGCATGCAGCTCATGCGTGAAATGGCTGACGCGCTCCTGCACAACCTTGTTGCGCCGCAAAAGCACGTTGTACCCGAGCACCGCGGGCACGGCGACCACCAATCCGATAGCGGTCATGATCAGGGCTTCGCCGACGGGGCCGGCCACCTTGTCGATCGAACCCTGGCCCGACACACCGATGGCGATGAGGGCATTGTAGATACCAATCACGGTCCCGAGCAGACCTACGAAGGGAGCCGTCGCACCCACCGAGGCAAGCACCGGCAGGCCGTTCTGGATCGAGCTGATCACCGCGTCTGCAGTACGCTGCAGCGATTCGGTGATCCACTCGCTAGTGCCGATGGCGCTCGATAGCCGGGTCTTATTGACCTCGTGGTACTCATAAGCCTGCTTGCCGGTTTCCGCCAGAGCGCGGAAGGGATTGTTGTCGCCTTTGAGCTTGCTGATGGCGTCGGTCAGGCTGGTCGAACTCCAAAACTCGCGCTCCGCCTCGATGGCTTGCAGCTTCAGACGGCGCTGAGTAAAGAACTTGGAGATCATGATGAACCATGTCAAAAACGACATGATCAACAAAACAGCCAGAATCGACCTGCTGACGATATTGCCCTGCGCGATGAGCGCACTCAGGCCATATGGGTTTTCAACGACTGTCTCTTGCATTGACCGATTCCCTCTACTTAATTAGTGCTGATAATGGATTAAGCTAAAAAAATAGCGGTGCTAAGCCCGCTATTTGTCCGAAAGTCTCCACACGATCGCGAACGCGAAGTTACCTTCCACCGGTTTCCCATCCTCCATCCCCGGTAAAGCCTTCTTACCTTTGACGCCCTTCAGACAAGCTTCGTCCAGTCGCGGATACCCGCTGCTGGTCTGAATGGAGGCGTCCAGGATGTTGCCGTTGGCCGCAACCCGGGCCAACACGACGCATCGTCCTTCTTCGTTGGCGCGTCGCGAGGCGTCCGGGTAGTACTCCGGCCCAATGGCAAACGGATGCTTCGGATCCATTCTCGCGGCCGTCATGGAATGCTGTACCGGAGCGGGCGGGGCCTGCGCAATCGGTGCCGGCGCCTGCTGCACCTGAGTGGTCTGGGTGATCGCGGTGTTCTCCACCGGCTGCTGGATGTCGACAAACTCAGGCGGTGGAACGAAGGGCTTCACCTCTTCAATCTTCGGCGGCGGCGGCGGCGGCTTATCGATGTCTTTGGGTTTCTCGATCTGTGCCACTTCAACGGGAGGAATGATCTTCTGGATCAAATTGCTGGCGAGGCCGGAATAAAATCCCCACACGATCAAACAGTGAAGAAGAATCACGACAACGAAGACAGCGCCCCGTTTGCCGGAAAACATCGACGGTTCTTGGTAGCTATACATAATTCCGAGAGACCCTACCCCTTACACGTGATCTTGCGCGAAGCGCACGCCATGAACTTACGCACTGGTTGTCCCGCGAGCGTCCCTTACAAGTTCCCTTCGGCGAGTAAAGAGACTGACACATAACAAGCCCGAACTGCAAGCGCGACATTGTTGAAGATCGCGCGATGTTAAACGCCCGTCATCGCGGGGGCTTCGACGCAACAAATGAGGCCGCCTCGAGATCCGTCACCGCGCCCAACGATGCGCTGCTGACCTCGCGCGCATACTTGGCCAAGGCGCCGCGCCGTGCGTAGGGCTTGGGCGAAATCCAGGCTTTGCGGCGCCTTTTCAATTCGGCAACGCTCACATGCAGGGTGATCTCGCGGCTTTCGGCATCGATGGATATGTCATCACCCGTTTTCACCAGCGCCAGCGGGCCGCCCAATGCGGCCTCAGGGGACACATGCCCGACGACGAACCCATGGCTGCCTCCGGAGAAACGGCCATCGGTGATCAACGCCACATCGTTTCCCAATCCTTTGCCCATGATGGCGCTGGTGGGACTTAACATTTCGCGCATGCCCGGTCCGCCGCGGGGACCCTCGTAGCGAATCACCACCACATCGCCCGGTTTCACTTTGTCGCCTAGGATGCCCTGTAAGGATTGTTCCTCGGAATCGAACACCCGGGCCTTGCCCTCGAAGCGCAGACCTTCCTTCCCTGTAATTTTTGCAACGGCTCCCTCGGGCGCAAGATTGCCGTACAGCACCACCAAATGGCTGTTCTTCTTGATGGGGTCTTGGATCGATTTGATGATTTCTTGGCCAGCGGGATACGGAGCTACCGCACGTAGATTTTCCGCCAGGGTCTTTCCTGTGACCGTCAGGCATTCGCCGTGCAACAAACCGGCGTCGAGCAAGCGCTTCATCAACGGTTGGATACCGCCGATGGCGACCAGTTCCGACATCATGAATCGCCCACTCGGCCGCAGATCCGCCAACACGGGCACGCGTTTTCCGATGCGCGTGAAATCGTCCAGGTTCAACCGGACGCCGGCCGAGGAGGCTACCGCCAGCAGGTGCAGCACGGCATTGGTCGAACCGCCCAAGGCGATGACCACCGTGATGGCATTTTCGAAGGCCTTGCGGGTCAGGATATGTCGCGGTGTGATCCCCAAGTTGATCAGGTTGACCACCGCGGCGCCGGCTCGCTCGCAGTCATCGCGCTTCTGCCCCGAGACGGCCTCCTGGGCGGAACTGTTCGGCAGGCTCATTCCCAACGCCTCGATCGCCGATGCCATGGTGTTGGCGGTGTACATGCCGGCGCATGAGCCCGGACCCGGGATGGCCGTGCGTTCCACGAACTTCAGCTGGTGTTCGGACACCGTGCCGCGCGCATGCCCGCCCACCGCCTCGAATACCGAGACGATGTCGCTGTGATCGGCACCCGGTTTGATCGTGCCTCCGTAGACGAACACAGCCGGTCGATCGAGCCTCGCCAGCGCCATCATGCAGCCGGGGATATTCTTGTCGCAGCCGCCAATGGCCACGACACCATCGAAACCCTGTGCACCCACCACGGTTTCAATGGAGTCGGCGATCACTTCCCGCGACACCAGCGAGTAGCGCATACCCGGCGTGCCCATGGAAATGCCGTCCGACACGGTGATGGTATTGAAGGTGACGGCTTTGGCGCCCGCCTGCTCCACACCCGCGGCGGCCAACCGCGCCAGTTCATCGATATGCATGTTGCAGGGCGTCAAATTGCTCCACGTCGACGCGATGCCGACCTGCGGCTTTTCGAAGTCTGCATCGAGGAACCCCACCGCGCGCAGCATCGCCCGGCTGGGCGTCTGTTTCACGCCATCGACCACCAGGCGCGAAAAGCGGCGCGTATCAACCTTTAAGTTTTTCTTTTTCATTCAATAAGCTTACGCAATCCCGTAGCGCTGCACCAAGTAGCGATACATGCCGCGCAGCACCTGCGCTTCGCCTCCCACGCTGCGGCCGGGTCGGTCCTTGGGATTCCATGCATACAGATCGAAGTGCAGCCAGCGCGGAGTCTCGGTGACGAAGCGCCTCAAGAACAGCGCACCGAAAATGGCGCCCGCGAATCCTCCGGACGCGATGTTGTTCAGGTCGGCGACTTTACTGGACAGTTCGTCCTCGTAATTGGTCCACAGGGGCATGGGCCATACCGGATCGTGCTCGGCGGCTGAAATTCGCGCAAGATCCTGGACGATGCGCTCATCGCTGCCGAACAGCGCAGGCAACTCGGGTCCCAAAGCGACTCGCGCAGCGCCGGTCAGGGTGGCGAAGTCCGCGATCAAGTCGGGCCGTTCGGTATCGGCCAGCGCCAACGCATCGGCTAACACCAAGCGCCCTTCCGCATCGGTGTTACCCACTTCCACGGTGAGTCCCTTGCGGGTGGCCAAGACGTCTCCGGGACGATAGGCGTTGCCGCTGATGGCATTCTCGACCGCCGGAATCAATACACGCAGACGCACGCGCAGCTTGGCCAGCATCAACAAGTGCGCCAGGCCCAAGGCGACGGCAGCCCCTCCCATGTCTTTTTTCATCAACGCCATGCCGCTGCTCGGCTTGATATCGAGACCGCCGCTGTCGAAGCACACGCCCTTGCCGACCAACGTCAAACGCGGCCACGACTCGCTATCAGGCGGCGTGCTACGCACTTCGATCAGCCGCGGCGCCTGGCTGGCCGCTCGGCCTACCGCATGGATGGCCGGAAAATTCTCCGTCAGCAGCTCCTCGCCCACCCATTCCTTAAATTCGGCCTGGTGGCGCTGCGCGACCTGCCGCGCCGCAGCCGATAACTCGGCAGGGCCAAAATCTCCCGCCGGCGTATTGATCCAATCGCGCGCCATGTGCAGCGCCTCGGCGGCGTTTGCGACATAGGTCATATCGGCGTTCGCAGCCGGCGCGAGCCGCGCATTCTCATGCTTGGCAGCGCGATAACGATCGAACCGATAGCAGCCGTAGGCGAATCCCAGACAGATCTGCGTCGCTTCCGCGGCGCTCCACGGCTGCGCCAAGTGAAACTCGCGCGCGGGCAGTCGCTCGGCAATGCCGGCCGCATGCCAAAGCGACACATCGCCATGGCGTTTCCCCAAGCCGCCGACCGCGCCCTGCAGCCCACCTAGGGCATCGGGCAAGAGCACCACGCGATGCTTTTCACCTTTGAAGTTTTGCTCGCTCAACCATTGGCGCACCAGTCCGGACTGCGCGGCGCGATGGGCGTCGATTTCATCCTCGTACAACAACCACAGAGGGACTGACCTGTTGTTATCGAGATTCATGAACGGCAACCCTCATGACGTTGGCCCCTGTAAACTTGCATCATAGGGGATTCTGTGTTGCTATTTGCGGCTACTTAACAGCGCCTAAGCGCCATCATTCTTACCGACTTCCAATAAGGGCCGCAGCTGCTGCGCGGGTCGGTCATATATTCGGACAGTGACTTTAGCGAGGGAGATTTGCATGCGTTTGTATTCGCAGAAAGACGTCGACAAGAAAGCGTTGCGCGGAGCGCGCATCGCCGTACTTGGCTACGGCAGCCAGGGACGTGCACACGCGTTGAATCTGCGCGACAGCGGCTACGATGTGGTGGTCGGAGTGCGCAAAGGCAACAGCTGGGCTAAGGCCAAGAAGGACGGACTGCAAGTCATGGAGCCGGCCGCGGCGGTCAAAGGAGCGCAACTGGTCGCGATCTTGGTGCCGGATTTGACGCAAAAATCCCTGTACGAGGAACTCAAAACAATCTTCGAGAAAGGCGCGACGCTGCTGTTTGCTCATGGCTTCAATATCCACTTCAAGCAAATCAAACCGCGCAAGGATCTGGACGTCGTGTTGATCGCGCCGAAGGGCCCTGGGGATTTGGTGAGACGTCAGTACCAGCAGGGCCGCGGCGTGCCCTGCTTGATCGCGGTGTTCCAAAATCCATCGAAGCACGCCAAGGCGAAGGCGCTGGCGTATGCTGACGGGATCGGCGGATCGCGCGGCGGGGTGCTGGAAACCACGTTTGCGGAAGAGACTGAAACGGATCTGTTTGGCGAACAGGCAGTGCTGTGCGGTGGCGCGACCGAGTTGGTGGTCAAGGGCTACGAGACGCTGGTCGAAGCGGGCTATCAGCCAGCGGTCGCCTACTACGAGTGCCTGCATGAGCTGAAACTCATCGTCGATTTGCTGCACGAAGGCGGCATCACCAAGATGCACCGCTTCATCAGCGAAACCGCCAAGTATGGCGATCTCACCCGCGGCCCGCGCATCGTCAACAAGGCGACGAAAAAGGAGATGCGCAAAATTCTCACCGAGATCCAGCAAGGCAAGTTCGCGCGTCAATGGATTGCCGAAAACAAGTCCGGCCGGCGCAAGTACTCCAAACTGCTGAAGGCCGATCTGGCGCATCCCATCGAAAAGGTGGGCGTGCAATTGCGCGCGCGCATGCCGTGGCTGGAAAGCGACAAGGCCTAGCAACATGACCGCGCGCACGTTGTTCGACAAGGTGTGGGACGCTCACGAAGTGGTACCTGAGACCCCGGACACACCGGCGGTGCTGTACATCGATCTGCACCTGATTCACGAGGTGACTTCGCCGCAGGCTTTCAGCCTGCTGCGCTCGCTCAAGCTGCCCGTGCGCCGACCCGAGCGCACCTTGGCGACCATGGACCATTCCACTCCAACCGCGAGCGACCAGGTGTTCGGTAAGATTCCGATCACCGTCGATGCCGCGGCCAAGCAGGTTGCGCAGCTGGAGAAAAACACCGCCGAATTTGGCGTTGAGTTGTACGGCATGCGCGACCCGCGGCGCGGCATCGTGCACGTCATCAGCCCGGAGCTGGGGCGAACCCAACCCGGCATGACCATCGTTTGCGGCGACAGCCACACCAGCACCCACGGCGCCTTCGGCGCCCTGGCCTTCGGGATCGGCACTACCGAAGTGGGCCATGTCTTTGCCACCCAAACGCTGCTGCAACGCAAACCGAAATCGCTGGCCATCAATGTCGAAGGGGAACTTCGTCCCGGCGTGACCGCCAAGGACCTGATTCTCGCCATCATCGGCAAGATCGGCGTCTCGGGCGGCACCGGCCATGTGCTTGAATACCGCGGCTCGACCATCAGGTCACTGTCCATGGATGAACGCATGACGGTTTGTAATATGTCCATCGAGGCCGGCGCCCGAGCCGGCATGATCGCACCCGACGAAGTCACCTTCGCTTATCTGAAAGACAAACCTGATGCGCCCAAGGGGGCCGCATGGAATTCCGCGGTCGAAAGGTGGCGCCAGCTGGCCAGCGATCAAGGCGCCCGCTTCGATCTCGAGGTGGATCTTGACGCGGCGCAAATCGCTCCGATGATTACCTACGGCACCAACCCGGGCATGGTGCTGCCGATCACATCGCCCATCCCCGATAAGCGCGGCGATGAGGTATTCGACAAGGCCTTGCGGTACATGGGTTTTCACCAAGGCGAAGCCATGCTGGGCAAGCGCGTCGATGTGGTGTTCATCGGCAGCTGCACCAATGGTCGGTTCGAGGATCTGCAGGCGGCAGCCAGTATTTTGAAGGGCCGCAAGGTGGCGCCGGGCGTTCGGCTGTTGATCGTGCCGGGCTCACAGCAGGTCAAACAGCAGGCCGAAGACAGCGGCGTCGCGGAAGTTTTCCGCGCTGCGGGCGCAGATTGGCGCGAATCGGGCTGCTCGATGTGCCTCGGCATGAACGGCGACACCGTTGCGGCAGGTCATTACGCGATCAGCACCAGCAATCGCAACTTCGAAGGTCGCCAAGGTGTCGGCGCGCGAACCTTGTTGGCCAGTCCGTTGACCGCGGCCGCCAGCGCGGTGCGGGGCAGCATCGCGGATCCCCGGGAACTGCTGTGATGTCCCCGGTCACGCGTTTTCAATCCCGCACTGTGGTGATCGCTTCGAGCAATATCGACACCGATCAGATCATTCCGGCGCGCTTCCTCACCACCACGACGAAGGAAGGGCTGGGCAAGCAATTGTTCGCCGATTGGCGCTATGGTCCCGACGGTGCGCCGTTGCCTGACTTTGTGTTGAATCGTCCCGAGGCGCAGGGCGCACAGGTGTTGGTGGCGGGTAATAATTTCGGCTGCGGCTCCTCGCGCGAACATGCGCCCTGGGCGCTGTTGGACTATGGTTTTCGCGCTGTGATCAGCACCGAGATCGCGGATATTTTTCGCGGCAACTCATTGAAGAATGGATTTTTGCCCATCCTGGTGGATGCAGACACCTCGAAGTGGCTGCTGGATAACCCCGGCGCACGGGTATCCATCGACTTGGAGAGTACCCGCCTAACCCTGCCCACCGGCGTCAGCGTCACCTTTCCGATCGAGGCATTCGCACGTCATTGCTTGCTGAATGGCGTGGATGAGCTCGGCTATTTGCGCAGCCAACTGCCCATGATCGAAAAATTCGAGGCGGCATATCCGTGAAGGCCTTGATCGCCGTGCTCGCCGGCGACGGCATCGGCACGGAAGTCACCACGGAAGCGGTGCGCGCCCTTGAGGTCATTGGCACCCGGTTTGGTCATCAGTTTCAGTTCGAATCCGCGCTGATCGGCGGAGCCGCCATCGATGCGGCGGGTGTGCCATTGCCGCCGCAGACCTTGGCTTTGGCGGCGCGCGCCGATGCTGTCTTGCTCGGCGCCGTCGGCGGACCCCGCTGGTCGGACCCGAACGCCCCGGTGCGGCCGGAACAAGGTCTGTTGCAGTTGCGCAAGGCGCTGGGACTGTTCGCCAACCTGCGTCCCGTCGTGCCCCACCCCGCCACGCTGGCCGCCTCGCCGATCAAACCTGAGATTCTGCGCGGCGTCGACATCATGGTGGTGCGAGAACTGACCGGGGGCATTTATTTCGGCGACAAATCGCGCACCGCCACCGAAGCGGTCGACGTGTGCCGCTATACCCTGCATGAAATTGAACGCGTGGTGAGGCTGGCGGCCGGTCTCGCTCGGGCGCGCCGACGTAAACTAACCTCGGTGGATAAAGCCAACGTGCTGGAAACCTCGCGGCTGTGGCGCAACACGGTCGACTCGATCATGCCGTCAGAGTTTCCCGACGTCAGCTTCGAGCATATGTTGGTCGATTCAGCGGCGATGCACTTGATCAGTCGTCCCCGCGACTTCGATGTCATCGTCACGGAAAATATGTTTGGCGACATCCTGACGGACGAAGCCTCGATGTTGGCCGGATCCATGGGATTGCTGCCCTCCGCCTCACTGGGAGCCGATGGCCGCGGCGGTTTGTTCGAACCCATCCACGGCTCGGCGCCGGATATTGCGGGCAAAGGTATCGCCAATCCCTACGCAGCCCTATTGAGCGGGGCACTCCTGCTGCGCTATTCACTCAAGCTCGAAGCGGAGGCGCTGGCATTGGAAGCCGCGGTGGCCCGCGCCATCGATGCAGGGGTCCTGCCGGCGGACCTTACGGCGAGCCCTGCCTCGAGCCGCCCGGCTACAACGCGCGCCGTCGCAGATGCGGTAGTGGCTGCAATTTAGCGGCTCGATCAAGCGCTGCGTCGAGGTCGGCAATCAGATCCGCCGAGTCCTCGATGCCCACCGACATACGCAGCAGTCCCGGGCCGATTCCTGCACGTAGGCGCGCGCTCTCCTCCATGCCCGCATGCGTCATGCTGGCCGGATGCGCCAACAAGCTTTCCACCCCGCCCAGGGATTCGGCCAAGGTGAAGCATTCCAATCCCTCGAGAAAGGCCGCCACGGCCGGCTCGCCGCCGGCCAGATCGAAACTCAGCATGGCGCCAAAGCAAGATTGTTGCCGGCGTGCAATCTCATGGCCCGGAGCATCCTCAAGGCCCGGATAATAGACACGCTCGACGTTGGGATGCTGAGTCAGGAACTCGACGATACGGGCCGTGTTCTCCGCGTGCACCCGCATGCGCGCATGCAAACTGCGCACGCCGCGCAGGGTCAGAAAGCTGTCAAAGGGCGCGCCGGTCACGCCGATGGCGTTGGCCCACCAAGCGAGGTTGGCCTGCAACTCCTCGTTCGCCGCAATCACGGCACCGCCCACCACATCGCTATGACCGTTCAAATACTTGGTGGTGGAGTGCATCACCAGATCAGCGCCGAGGCAGATCGGCTGCTGCCACACCGGCGACAAAAAGGTGTTGTCCACCACGGCCAGCGCCCCGTGCGCATGGGCGGCATCCGCGATGGCGCGAATATCGACCACGCGAAGCAGCGGATTGCTGGGTGTTTCGATCCACACCAGCGCCGTGGGCTCCCGCAACGCCGTGCCGAGTTCCGCGGCGTTGGACTGATCGATGAACGCCACGCGCAGCGCACCTTTGGCATGCAGTGCCGCCAACATTCGATAGGTGCCGCCGTAGCAGTCATACGGTGCAATCACGCGCGCCCCGGTCGGCAGCGTCGCCAAAATCAACGTGATCGCCGCGAGACCCGTACAGGTGATGACCGCGCCGACGCCGCCTTCCAGGTCCGCGAGCGCGGCACCCAATTGGTCGCGAGTCGGATTGCCAGAGCGCGTGTAGTCGTACTTGCGCGGCTTGCGATGAGCTTCAAAGGCGAAATTGGTGGACAGATAGATGGGCGGCACCACCGAGCCGTGCTGCGCGTCCGATTCGAGTCCGGCGCGCACCGATCGGGTCGCGATGCTTTTGTTACGAGGTAATTTCTTGCTCATGTGCTGTGCCCTGCGAGGACCTGTTTGATGATGGGAGTCAGCGCGGCGCTTTCCTTCAGAAAAGCATCGTGGCCGAATATGGAATTGATCTCGATCAGCTGTCGCGGACCATTCAGTCGCGCCGACAGCGCCTGCATGTCGGCGAAGGGCACCAATTGATCCTCGCGAACCGCGATCAAGGTTGCCGGCGTCTGCACCAAGGTGGCGTCCATGCGATGCAGGTCGATCGATTCACTCAAGGCGAGAAACGACTCGGCGCGATACTTCTGCACATAGTCGTCGCCGCGCGCGAATAAATAGTCTTCGATCGGAAACCGGAATCGATCCGCGCCGCGGGTTGGTTCGCCGCCAAAACGCAGCGAGAACTCGACTGAACTGCGATACGTCGCCATGGCCAACGCGCGCGCCAGCTTCAGGCCCGAGGCACCGTCGCCGCGGGCGATTGCTTCACGCACGATCTGCCGCTGCCCACTGCGCCAGGCGGTCGACAGCACCTGTGCCTTGTCGGCGGCGCTCAAGACCACGATGTGTTTCACCCATTCCGGGTGCCTCTCCGCAAAGCACAATGCGACCATGCCGCCGTAGGATGAGCCCACGATGGCATGCAGGGGCTTCGCCCCCAGTCGCTTGACGATCAGGCTTAAGGCATTGGCCTGATCGTAGGAACTGATGGAGGGAAAGGATTCACCGGCGGCGGGCGAGGAACTCTGGCCGCGGCCGCCGATATAGTCGATGCCCAGCACGCGGAATTGTCGGGTATCGATACCAAGACCCGGCCCCACCATTTCCGGCCACCAGTGCTCCGCCGGGCTGCCTGCGACGATGCGATGCGCCGAAATGCCGCCGAGCACCGCCACCAGCGGTCCCCGTTCGTTGCCGATCAAACGATACGCGACGTGCGCATTGGGCAACGCCGCACCGTAATGCAGCGCAAACGGCGCCAAGGTGAGCGTCTCGTCGGAAAAATCGGCGGAAACTTCATCCAAGATGCACGGGCTCCTCACAGGTCATAAAACCCCTGGAGCACCGGCTCGCAGCCCATTTCAGACACGGTTTCCCGTGAAATCGGCAGCCTATCTACCGGAACGCCGACCCCTTTTATAGGGACAACGTTTCCGCAGGAGTTGGCACCGTTCGAATCCTTAATTAGACGTCAGGAATCGATGGTTGCCCCGGCTTCTAAGGGCCTTTCCCTCAGCCGGTCTAGATAAGATGGCGCGAATTTTAAGCAGGCATATGCGGCACGTCAAGGAATTAGCGCACAAAGCTTGCGGCGCTCCACTCAATGCACTAATGTACTAGTACGTTATTACATTGGATAGAATGGCTGATGAAAACCAATCGCCCCGTCACGCTGCGCCAGGAGCAGCAGCATGAACGCGCGCTGTGCACGGCGATTCTGGCGCTGCGCTCCTTGGAGGAATGCCGCAGCTTCTTTCGCGATCTGTGCACGCCGGCCGAGTTGCAGGCCATGGCCGATCGCTGGGCCGTGGTCGAACTGCTGGAGCGGGGACTGCCGTACCGCGAAATTCACAAGCAAACCGGCGTCAGCGTCACCACCATAGGCCGCGTGGCGCGTTACCTGATGCAAGGCAATGGCGGCTACCGCGCCGTCACAGACCGATTGAAACTCAATGCGTAACCCAGCGCCGGCGCAGACCTCGACGCGCCTGAAAATCGCGGTCCAAAAGAGCGGCCGCTTGACCGACGCGTCGCTCGACCTTTTGTCCACCTGCGGCTTGAAATACAGCCGGGGCAAGGACCAGTTGATGTGCTACGGCGAGAACATGCCGCTCGACGTCTTGTTCGTGCGCGACGACGACATTCCTGATTTGGTGCAGGAGGATGTCTGCGACCTGGGGTTGGTGGGACTGAACGTCGTGGAGGAAAGTCGCCTGGCATTCGAGGCGCGCGGCATCGGGCCCTTGTTCGAGATGGTGCAAACCCTGGACTTCGGCCGCTGCAAGCTGTGCATCGCGGTGCCGGATGGTTTTGACTATCGCGACGCGGGCTCACTGCAGGGCAAGCGTATCGCCACGACCTATCCGAATATCTTGACGCGCTTCCTGAAGGATCGCGGCATCGACGCGGAGGTGGTGGTGCTGTCCGGCGCGGTGGAGATCGCTCCGCGCCTGGGTCGCGCGGATGTGATCTGCGATCTGGTGTCGACCGGCTCGACGCTCGCGGCCAATCATTTGCGCCAGGCCGAGACGGTGCTCGAGAGCCAGGCGGTGCTGATCCGCACGCCGGTGCCGGTGCCGCCGGAGAAACAGGAATGGACCCGTCGGCTGCTGATGCGCATCGATGGCGTCGAACAGGTGAAGGGCAGCAAGTACATCATGCTGCATGCGCCCCGTTCGGCCCTCGCGGCCATTGCCAAGATATTGCCGGGGAGCGAGGCGCCGACCGTGATTCCCCTGGAAGGCTTGGGCGACCGGGTCGCGGTTCACGCCGTGTGCCGCGAAAACGTCTTCTGGGAATTGCTCGAGGACTTGAAGGGCGCAGGCGCCACCTCGGTGCTGGTATTGCCCGTTGAAAAAATGTTGGCCTGAGCACAATCGATGCGCACCCTACTTTGGCACAGCCTGAATGCCGCCGAGCAGCGCGACGTGCTTCGCCGACCGGCGCAGCGCGATGCCGCACGCGTCACCGCCGACGCGCAGGCCATCATCGAGCGCGTTCGGCAACACGGCGACACGGCTCTGTTGTCGCTGACGGAACAATTCGACGGCGCCCGCCTCGCGCAGCTTGAAGTGACCGAAGCAGAATTCGACGCCGCGGACCTGGCATTGAGCGCCGCACAGCACGCGGCGATCGAACGAGCTCTGGAAGCGATCCGGGTTTTTCACTCGGCCCAAGCGCCCGTTGCCGTGCGTGTGAATACAGCGAACGGCGTCCTCTGCGAGCGATTCAGCGTGCCGATTCGCTCGGTCGGCCTGTATGTGCCCGCAGGTTCCGCGCCCTTGCCCTCGACCGCGCTGATGTTGGCCGTCCCGGCCGCGATCGCCGCTTGTCCAGTGCGCATTATGTGCACGCCGCCCTCGCGCGAAGGCGCAGCCGACTCGGCGGTACTCGTGGCCGCGCGCAAAGCCGGTGTCGAGCGGGTCTTCAAGGTTGGGGGCGCGCAGGCGGTCGCCGCCATGGCCTTCGGCACGAGCAGCGTACCGAAGTGTGACAAGGTATTTGGCCCCGGCAATGCCTGGGTGACCGCCGCCAAGCTGCTGGTGTCGCAGGATCCGGCGGGCGCTGCCGTCGATCTGCCTGCCGGTGTCACCGAAGTCATGGTGATCGCGGATCACAGTGCGCGCGCGGATTTTGTGGCGGCTGATTTGCTGGCACAGGCCGAGCATAGCCCGGAGGCACAAGCCATGCTGGTCACCACCGATGCGGCATTGGCCGAGGCCGTCACCGAAGAGGTGACCCGTCAGCGGCAGCTTCTGTCTCGGACCGCCGTTCTCAAGTCCTCGGTCGCCGCGATGCGATTCATCGTCGTCGATACGTTGGACACGGCGCTGCAAATTGCAAACTCCTACGCGCCGGAACATTTGCTGCTGGAGGTTCGCGAGCCGCGCGCCTGTCTGTCGCGAATCACCACGGCAGGTGCGGTGTTCTTGGGTTCTTGGTCGCCCGAGACCCTGGGAGATTACTGTGCGGGTCCCAATCACACCCTGCCCACCTATGGCTACGCACGCGCCTACAGCGGCCTGTCGCTGGAGGATTTTCAGAGACGCATCACCGTTCAAGAAATCAGTCCCTTAGGTTTGCGCGAGTTAGGTCCCACCGCGCAGATCCTGGCTGATCTGGAGGGATTGGATGGGCACGCCGCGGCGGTCACGATTCGTCTGGCCGCCCTGTCGTGAGTGATGTGCTGGATTTGGCGCGGCCGGAAATCGTGGCGCTGAAAGCCTATTCCCACGCCGCATGGCTGCCGGGCCTGACGCGACTGCATGCCAACGAGGCCCCCTGGCGGCCCAGCGGCGACAGCAGTGCGTTGGGGCTGAATCGCTACCCGGAGCCACAGCCTGCGGCGTTGATCGCCTGCCTGGCTGAGCTGTATAAGGTTCCCGCCACTCGGGTGCTTGCAACCCGCGGCGCCGATGAAGCCATCGATCTGCTGGCGCGAATCTTCTTGCGCGCCGGCGTCGACTCGATTCTGCAGTGCGCACCCACCTTCGGCATGTATCAGGTGGCGGCACGCATCCAAGGCGCCGCTGTGATCGAGCTGCCCTTGGATCGCGAGCAGGGATGGAACATCGATGCGAGAAGCCTGCTGGCGGCATGGCGGCCCGGAATCAAGCTGATATTCTTGTGCTCGCCGAACAATCCCACCGCCAATCTGCTCGACGCCGGCATGCTGGAAGCGGTTTGCGCGGGCCTTCAAGGTCGAGCCATGGTCGTCATCGATGAAGCCTACATCGAATGGTCTGAATCACCCAGCCTGGCGACATGGTTGGACCGGTATCAAAATTTGGTGATTCTGCGCACGCTCTCCAAGGCTCATGCGCTCGCCGGCGCGCGGCTCGGCGCGATGTTGGCGGCCCCGGAGTTGATCGACATGGCCAAGCGCGTGATTCCGCCCTATGCGCTCACTCAATCGAGCATCGAGGCGGTGCTGCGGGCGCTTCAGCCGGCGCAACTGGCCGATTCGAAGTTACGCCGCGACCACTTGCTGGCGGAGCGTGAATACTTGCGGCGTGGCCTGGAAACCTCGCCGCTGGTGGCGAAAGTTTGGCCCAGCGACGCCAATTTTCTGCTCGTCGATTGTCACGATGTGGAGCGTTTCATGCAGCAGAGCATGGCCGGAGGCACCATTGTGCGGGACCTGCGCGCCTATCCGGCACTGCCGCACTCGGTTCGTGTATCAGTCGGCACGCACCAGGAGAATACGGCGCTGCTGGCCAGCGTGGGGCACTCATGAGCGGAAGGCGCATTCTGTTTCTCGACCGGGACGGCACTCTCAATGAGGAGACCGCCGACGAGCAAATCGACAGTCTTGAAAAGATTCGTCTGATGCCCGATGTCATTGCATCGCTTCAGGAGCTGCAGCGCGCGGGCTTCGCCCTCGTCATGGTGACCAACCAAGACGGGCTCGGCACGCCGCGCTTTCCACGCGAGTCCTTCGACACGGCACATCGGTTCATTCTGGATTTATTCGCATCCCAGGGTATCGAGTTCGAAGCCATATTCATCTGTCCGCATTTCAAACACGAGGGCTGCGGCTGCCGCAAACCCAACTTAGGCATGATCAAGGACTTCCTGGCGGCCAATGTCATCGACACCCAGCACAGCTACATGATCGGCGATCGCGAAACGGATTTGGAATTTGCCGCGAATCTGGGCATCCAAGGAATTCGCATTGTGTTGCACGGCGATGCGCACGATGCCTGGCCGGCCATCACGCGGCGGATCATAGAATCCTCGCGGCGCGCAACCGTGCAGCGCAAGACCCAGGAAACCGACGTGCGGGTGAGCGTCGACTTGTCCCGCGAAGGGCCCACTTCGATCGCCACGGGGCTCGGATTTTTCGATCACATGCTGGAACAAATCGCCAAGCACGGCGGCTTTGCGCTGGAACTCACCTGCAAAGGCGATCTGCACATCGACGAGCATCACACCATCGAAGACAGCGCGTTGGCCTTGGGCAAGGCATTGCGCGAGGCGCTCGGCGACAAGCGCGGCATCGGCCGCTACGGATTCCTGTTGGCGATGGATGAGGCCGAGGCGCAGGTGGCGCTCGACATCTCGGGAAGGCCCTACTTTGTCTGGGAAGGCAGGTTCAATCGCGAGCGCGTCGGTGAGCTGCCGACCGAATTGGTACCGCACTTCTTTCGCTCGTTGGCCGAGTCCTTGGGAGCGGCGCTGCACGTCAGCGTGCGCGGCGAGAATTCCCATCACATGATCGAATCCTGCTTCAAAGGCGTTGGCCGCGCGCTGCGCCAAGCGGTGCGCATCGAAAGCGTCGAACTGCCGAGCACCAAAGGCGCCCTGTGAGCGCGTCCGATGTCGTCATCATCGCCAATGGCGGCGCCAACATTGCATCGCTGCAATTTGCCTTGCAGCGCCTCGCTGCGCCATCGGTGCTGACCGCCGACCCGCAGCGCATTCGCGAAGCCAGTCACGTGATTTTGCCCGGCGTCGGCGCGGCCGGCGATGCCATGCAGCGGCTGCGGCAGTTGCAGCTGCACACGCTGTTGCCCGGACTGCGCCAACCGGTGCTCGGGATTTGCCTCGGGATGCAGTTGCTGTTCGATGCATCCGATGAGGGGGGCGGCGAAGGTGGCGTTAAGTGTCTGGGAATCATTCCGGGCCGCGCGCAACGCTTTGTGCCTGCGGCTGGCAGACCCGTGCCCCACATGGGTTGGAACACGCTGCAAGTGGAACGTCCGAGCGCCCTGCTGCAGGGATTTCAAACAGACTCCTATGCCTACTTCGTGCACAGCTACGCCCTCGGCTTGAGTGCAGCGACCATCGCCAGCTGCTGTTACGGCGAGCCTTTCAGCGCCTGCGTGCAATGGCGCAATTT
>Ga0116227_10008445_pt1 | contig 19405 bp, 17 predicted proteins | sample S1TSphgellanicum_FD_89693 | JGI IMG/M metagenome (GOLD analysis project Ga0116227, IMG submission 89693) | Host-associated microbial communities from peat moss isolated from Minnesota, USA - S1T2_Fb - Sphagnum magellanicum MG | ecosystem: Host-associated > Plants > Peat moss > Unclassified... | reverse complement strand
CGGGTGCGCGAAATTCTGCTGCGGCATACCGATCTCGTCGAGCCGTTGTCGCTCGATGAAGCCTTTCTCGATGTCACCGAAAACAAGCTGGGTTTGCCGGCTGCAACGGCGGTTGCAACAACCATCCGCGAGCAGATTCGGGAGGATCTGCAATTGACTGCGTCCGCCGGCATCGCGCCGAACAAATTTCTCGCCAAGATCGCTTCCGATTGGCGCAAGCCGGATGGTCAGTTCGTGATTCGTCCGCATCAGGTGGAAGCGTTTCTGGCGCCCTTGCCGGTCGAGCGGATTTCCGGTGTCGGCAAGGTCACGGCAGCGCGTTTGCATGCGTTGGAAATTCAAACGGTCGGCGACTTGCGCACCTTGGAAATGAAGGTGCTTGAACGGCATTTCGGCCGATATGGACGGCGGCTTTACGATTTGGCACGAGGCATCGACGAGCGCGCCGTCACGCCGGATCAACCAACCCAATCGGTTTCGGCGGAAGACACTTTCGAGCAGGATTTACCACTCGAAGCACTCGAACCCGCAATCCGCCGGCTGGCTGAAAAAACCTGGAATGGCGCGCGCAAAACGTCGCGCATCGGCCGCACTGTCGTGCTGAAATTGAAGACCAGCGATTTCCGCATCATCACCCGTAGCTTGACGCCGCCATCGCCGCCGGATTCTTCGCAAGCCCTGGCCGATATCGCAGTAGCTTTGCGCGAGCGTGTTTTGCTTGGTGCGGCCACCCGTTATCGCTTGGCCGGCGTTGGCTTGAGCCATTTTGAGGAGCCGCCATCTGCTGCGCCACAGCCGGGCCTGTTCGCGCTGACGCCGGGTTGAGTCCATCGAACTCGCATCAGTCAGTAAATTGATTGGAGATCGATCCGGCATGCGCCGGAGTCGTTTTGTAAGCATCTTGCAAAGCCGCTTCGTCAAGCTAAAGGAATGCTTTCCGCACATTGATTCACAGCCAGCTCATCCAGACTCAAAGCCTCATGTCGCAAACCGATAAAAAGATCGAACCGGCCAATGCCTCGATCAACACGAACGGGCAAGCGCTGGCCGAAACCGCGCCAATGGACAAGAAGCCGGTTCGCGCCGGGCCGGTAGTAGGAATTGCGCTGGGCAGCGGCTCGTCGCGCGGCTGGTCGCATATCGGCGTGCTGCTGGGCCTGGAGGAAATCGGCGTGCGGCCGCAAGTGATTGCGGGCACTTCGATCGGCGCGCTGGTCGGTGCGGTTTATGTCTCCGGCCAGCTGAAGGAATTCGCCGAATGGGTAAGCAAGCTCAGCGTGCGCGATGTCGTCGGGCTGATGGATTTCACCCTGTCCGGCGGTGTGGTCAAAGGCGAAAAATTGTTTGGATTATTTCTGGAAAATCATCGTAACCCGAATATCGAGGAACTGGAGCAGCGCTTTATCAGCGTTGCCACCGAAATGAAAACCGGCCGCGAAGTCTGGATCACACGCGGGCCGGTGTTCGCGGCTGCGCGCGCGTCCTGCGCCTTACCGGGTGTGTTCACGCCGGTGAAGCATGACGATCGCTGGATGCTCGACGGCGGGCTGGTTAATCCGGTGCCGGTTTCGGCTTGCCGCGCGGTCGGTGCGGAAGTAGTGATCGCGGTGAATCTGAATGCGCAACTGGTCGGCGCTCATCTTTCAACCGCGAGCCGCGAGCAGGTGCAGCGCGAAGGCGTGGAACAGCAGGCCATCAGCGTGAAGGATCGCGGTTTCTGGCAGAAAGTGCTGGCCTATTTTGAAAGCGGCGACGGCAAAGACCCCGGTTTTTTCGACGTGATCGCGGCCAGCGTCAACATCATGCAGGACCGCATCACGCGCAGCCGCATGGCGGGCGATCCCGCCGAAATGACGCTGCTGCCGCGGCTCGAAGATTTCGCGCTGATGGATTTTCATCGGGCCGGCGAGGCGATCGATGAAGGCCGCCGCGTGGTCGAAGTCAACGCCGCGGAAATTCGTGCTTGGGCGCAGGTTTGAGTCCAGCGGCGTTCAGTCCGCCGTGTTCAGCAAGACGAGTTAAGTCCCCGCACCCAGCAGCGCATATTCGCCGCCTTTCTCAAGCGCAGCCTTGTAACCGGGTCGCGCATGAATGCGCTCCAGAAACGCGCTCAACTTGGGCCGGGTTGAATCGAGGTTGCCGCGCGATTTCGCCGCTTCCAGCGGAAAGCTCATCTGTACATCGGCGGCGCTGAATGACTCGCCGGCAAACCAGCCGCTGTTGCCGAGTTCGCTTTCCATGTAGTCAAGGTGCAGTTTCAATTGCGGATCGATAAACGTACTCATCACCTTGTTGCAAATGCCGCGCGCGATGGGCTTGATGAAAAATGGCATCGGCTGCGTCGGAATGAAGCCGAAAATCAGTTTCAACAACAGCGGCAGCATCGCGGAACCTTCGGCGTAATGCAGCCAGTAGTTGTAGCGCAGACGCTCGGGCGTGCCCGGCGCGGGCGCCAGTTTGCCGTTGCCATATTTATCCACCAGATATTCGACGATCGCGCCGGATTCCGCGATGGTGGCGTCGCCATCGGTAATCACCGGGGATTTGCCGAGTGGATGAACCGCGCGCAATTCCGGCGGCGCCAGCATAGTTTTGGCGTCGCGCTCGTAGCGCTTGATTTCATACGGCACGCCGAGTTCTTCGAGCAGCCAGAGCACACGCTGCGAGCGCGAATTGTTCAGATGGTGAACCGTAATCATGGTGATCCTGAAGTGAAGATTTGAACCCGCACCATTCCGCATTGCCGCGCGCGAGTCAATCCTTGCGCCTCGATTGTGCCGCCGATTCGTGGCGTTGGCCGCCCTTAACGAGTCTGGCGGCGCGATCGGCGATCGCAGAACGGGCTGGCGGATGGCTCGTGGTGATGCCGCGGGGTCAACCGATCAAGAATTTTTCGCGCGAATGGCCGGCAGCTTCCGCCTCGACGATCCACAGCGGCGAGCGTCCGCGGCCAGTCCAGGTTTTGCCGGAATGCGGATCGCGGTATTTCGCCGCAACGGGCTTGCGGCTTTTTTGGGCCGGGCTGGAACCGGTTTCGGCGCCGAATTTGAGATCGCTGGCGCGCAGGTTATTCGCCGCGATCTTTTCGTTTATTTCGGCAATGATCTGGCTCAATTCTTTTTTCCGCGCTTCTTCGGCCTTTTTTTGCAGGCTTTCGATCTGCTGCATCAACTCTTGATAACTGCTCAATGGTCGCCCCTGTTATTTTTTGAAGGTATTGAATTCGGCTTGATCGATGTTTTCAGAGATAGCGATTATCGGGAATAAAAATCCCGTTACAGTTAAATCGTAGAAGCCTTGGAAAATCGATACCAGCTGTTAAGACTGGTAAGGTAAAACCCAATAATAATATTATCGGTTTAATTTTTGAGTAATGCAGCTTGAATCAAAAATAAATGGCTCGCCGTTTTTTATTATCGGCAAGTGCCAGCGGGTCTGGTTCCAGCATTACAGGCGGTATTCGCGCATCGCGCATTCATCAACGGCATTGCAAACGATAAACTGCCGTCGGTGAACTTGCCCGTAACCACAAAAACGCTGCCCTTGCTTGCCATCAGCGGGCCGACGGCTTCGGGCAAATCGGCGCTGGCGCTGGAAATCTGCGACGTGCTTGCCGGTTCGGGCGGTGTCTGGAAGCGGGCTGAAATCATCAGTGTCGATTCCGCGCAGGTTTATCGCGGCATGGATATCGGCACCGCGAAACCCGATGCGGCGGCACGTGCGCGCGTGCCGCATCACTTGCTCGATATTCTCGATCCGGCGCAGGCGTATTCCGCCGCGCGATTCGCTGAGGACGCGAATAAACTCATCGGCGAAATTCGAGCGCGTAATCATCTGCCGATTCTGGTCGGCGGTACACTGCTGTATTTCCGCGCGCTGCTCGAAGGTTTGAGCGATTTACCCGCCGCCAATGCGGAATTCCGCGAGCGCCTCGAATCGGAAGCGGCGGAACTCGGCTGGGGCGCGCTGCATGCGCGTCTGGCTCAGGTCGATCCGCGCAGCGCGCTGCGGCTGCATCCGAACGATATCCAGCGCATTCAGCGGGCTTTGGAAATCGCGCATTTTTCTGGCGTGCCGGCGAATGAACTGCAAACCCGGACGCCAACCCGCCATTTGCCGGGACCGATTTTGCGTATCGCCGTAATGCCGCCGGATCGCGCGGCGCTGACTGCGCGGATCGAAGCGCGTTTCAGTCAAATGCTGAATGCCGGCTTTGTCGATGAAGTTGCCGCCTTGCGCGCACGCGGGGACTTGCATCCCGGCTTGCCGTCGATGCGGGCGGTCGGTTATCGTCAACTCTGGCGTCACCTCGACGGTGATTTCAGCTTGAACGAAGCGGTTCGGCTGGGCGTGATCGCAACCCGGCAGTATGCCAAACGGCAGATGACGTGGCTGCGCAGCGAAGCCGAAAAGTGGCGCTGGATCGACCCTGCGGAACTTAATGCTGCCGCGCGTGTCTTGAGTATGTTATCCGAGAGCTTACAGTGATGCGTGCTACACTTCAGCTAAACAAAAGGCCGCTCAGGGCGGAGTCACCCAATAATTCCAATAAGGTAGTTGCCATGTCTAAAGGCCAGACGCTCCAAGAGCCCTTCCTCAACGCGCTGCGTAAAGAGCGCATTCCGGTTTCGATTTATCTTGTCAACGGCATCAAGCTGCAAGGCCAGATTGAATCGTTCGATCAGTTCGTCGTGTTGCTGAAGAATACTGTCAGCCAGATGGTCTACAAGCACGCGATTTCCACTATCGTTCCCGCACGCGCCGTGCGCATGCAGGATTCGGATGGCGATGTGGATTCCGTCGCCGACGCCGAGCCGGAAAGCGCCTGATCCGTTTGATCGCCGTGCCGAGGCTGTGGGCAGGCTTGCAGGCTTCGATTGAGTAATCTTTCCGCGGCTAACGCAAAGCCGGTTGCCGGTTCGCAGAAAGCGGTGTTGGTGCATCTTGAATTCCCAAATGTGGACTTCGAGGCCGATCGCCAGGAATTCATTGAACTCGCACGATCAGCCGGCGCTGAAATTACCAGCGTCATCGGTGGCCGACGCGAGCGGCCGGATGCCGGTTTATACGCCGGTTCCGGCAAGGTCGATGAAGTGGCCGCGGCAGTGCAGGCCAGCGGCGCCGAACTTGCCATTTTTAATCACGATCTCTCGCCGAGCCAGGAACGCAATCTCGAAAAGCATCTGCAATGCCGTGTGCTGAATCGCGCCGGTCTGATTCTCGATATTTTCGCGCGCCGCGCCCGCTCGCACGAGGGTAAGCTGCAAGTCGAACTGGCGCAGTTGAATCATTTATCAACCCGCTTGGTGCGCGGCTGGACGCACTTGGAGCGGCAGAAAGGGGGTATTGGCCTGCGCGGTCCGGGTGAAACGCAGCTCGAAACCGATCGCCGTCTGGTACGTGGGCGCATCGCCACCGTCAAGCGTCATCTCGAAGAAGTGCGCGCGCGCCGTGCGCAGAATCGTCAGGGACGTGCGCGCAACGAAATTCCGACGGTGTCGCTGGTCGGCTACACCAATGCCGGCAAATCGACACTGTTCAATGCGCTCACCGGCGACGACAGCTTCGCATCGAACCAGTTATTCGCCACGCTCGACACTACTGTGCGCCGTGTGCAGTTGCCGACCGGTGAAACCGCGGTGCTGGCGGATACGGTCGGTTTCGTGCGCGATCTGCCGCACGAATTGATCGCCGCATTCCGCGCTACGCTGGAAGAATCGCGCGAAGCCAGCCTGCTGCTGCATGTGGTGGATGCGGCGGACGCCGAGCGCATGCAGCGTATGCAGCAAGTCGATGAAGTGCTGGCCGAGATCGGGGCGCAGGACGTGCCGCGTTTGCTGGTGTTCAACAAGATCGATCTGCGCGAAGACGAAACACCGAGGATCGAGCGCGATGAGGAAGGCCAGCCGGTGCGCGTTTTCGTCTCGGCGCAAACCGGCGCCGGCCTTGATCTGTTGCGTACCGCCATCGCCGCACGGCTATATCCGGATTTGATCGAAGACGATCTGCTGCTACCGCCGAGTGCCGCGAAGCTGCGCGCGCAGCTGTTCGCGTTGCATGCCGTGCGGTCCGAAACCACGGAAACCGATGGCACCTCGCGGCTCAAGGTGCGCCTGCCCTACTCACGTCTGGAACGGCTGTGCCGCGAGGCGGGCGTCACGCTGCCGCCGCGAGCGGTTGCTGCAATCGTCGCCGCTTCCTAAAATCGCGCCCTCCGCCCCTGCACCGAAATTGCCGGCAAGCTTTATCCTGTGCGCCGCTGTCCCCCGGATATCGCATCGCCGTCAAACTTTGAGCCATCAAGCAATGAATCGCACTTGCGACGAAAGTGATTTTTTTACGATGCAAGCCACGAATCTGGCAGCGAACGGGGCGGGGCGTTCGTTATCTGCCCAACAGGAGCTCAGCCGCAGATCAAAAAAATCGCTGGGCGACTTGGCAAAATCAGCCGCAAATCCGGCCTCACTGACCGGAGCACGCAATGGCGTGGAATGAACCCGGACCAGGACGTGACCCTTGGACGCAGGGTTCCGGCGGCAAGCGCGGCGACAGTAAACCGCCCGATCTCGGCCAACTGCTGCAACGCCTGAAAGCGCTGCTGCGCGCGCCCGGCGGCGGAACTTCGCGCAATCTGCTGGCCGCGGCCGCCAGCGTGCTGGTGGCGATCTGGGTGTTGTCCGGTTTTTATGCGATCGATGCGAAGGATCGCGGCGCGGTGCTGCAATTCGGCGCGCTGCGCGAGATCGTCGATCCCGGTCTGCACTGGCATATTCCGTGGCCGGTGGAGCGCGTCGAACGCATCGATGTCACCCAGGTGCGTCAGGCGCGCGAGCGCGCGGTCTTCATCACCAAAGACAATAATCTGGTCGATATCGAACTCAACGTGCAATATCACGTCGACTCGGCCGAGGATTTCCTGCTCGGCGTGAGCGATCCCGACGATACCTTGCAGAACGCACTGACCAGCCTGCTGCGTGAAGCCGCCGGCAATCTCGACGTTGACGCGCTGCTCGGCGATGGCCGCAACTCGCTGGCGCCGGAGATTGAAACCGCGCTTCAGCAGCGCCTCAACGAATACAAAACCGGCTTGCGGGTAACCGCTGTCGCGCTGCAACAGGTGCAGCCGCCGGAAGCTGTGCAGGCGGCTTTCGCCGATGCGATCAAGGCACATGAGGATGGCGACCGCCTGCGCGAGGAAGCGCGTGCGTATGCCGAAGCGCGACTGCCGAATGCGCGCGGCGAAGCCGCACAGCGCGTCACCGAAGCCACTTCCTATCGGGATCAGGCGGTGGCGCGCGCGCAAGGCGATGTCGCCCGTTTTGAAGCGGTGCTGGAGCAATACAAGAAAGCCCCGAAGGTTACGCGCGAACGGCTTTATCTGGACACCATGAGCGAGATTTACGGCAATACCACCAAGGTTTTGATCGATGCCGACAAGGCCAATCCGGTGATTTATCTGCCGCTCGATCAGATCGTCAAGAATGCGCAAGCGAAGCCGCCGGAGTCGCCGGCCGAAGCGTCTAGTCCGTCTATTCCGGCGCCGCCAGCTTCGCCCGCGCAACCCGGTGCCGGCCGCAGTTCCGGCAATGCCAGCGGGGGCGCCGGCAATGGCGACGCCTATCGTTCACGCGACCGGGGCAACCGCTGATGAAGCTGAAAGCTCCTCCGCTGTTGCCGGTGGCGATCATCGCAGCACTTTTGTTTTTGCTCGATGCCAGCTATTTCACGATCGATCAGCGCGCCGTCGGCGTGGTCATGCAGTTCGGCGAAATTCTGCGGATCGAAACCGAACCCGGTTTTCATCTGCGCATTCCGTATGTGCAGACGGTGAGAAAATTCGATGCGCGCCTGCTGCCCGCGGAAAGCGGCGTGCAGACGATCACCACCAAAGACGAGCGCGCCTTGCAGGTTGCCGCGCTGGCGAAATGGCGTATTGCGGATGTTGCCAAGTTCTATCGCGCCACTGCCGGACTGCGCGGCACCGACCTGATCTCGAAAGGTTTGGAGCGCGCGCTGACTTCGGAATTATCCAGCCACACGATGCAGGATGCGGTGGCCGGCGACGCCGCGATGCTGGCGGCCCTGAAGCAAGCCACTGTCGAGGAAACAAAAGACCTCGGCATTGACATCGTCGATGTGCAGTTGAAGACGGTCGAGTTGCCGAAGGATAACGAGTACACCGCCGCGGTTTATGATCGGATGCGCGCCGAGCGTCAGCGGGTGGCCGCGGAAGCGCGCGCCAACGGCAGCGAAGCCGCGCAGAAAATTCGCGCTGAAGCCGACGGCACGGCGCAAACCGTGCTCGCCGAAGCGTATCGAACCGCCGAACAGCTACGCGGCGAAGGCGACGCCAAGGCCACACAGATTTACGCGCAGGCCTATGGTCAAGACCCGGAGTTCTTTGCGTTCTATCGTTCGCTGAATGCTTATCGCGTTTCGTTCAAGGACAAGCAGGACGTGCTGGTGCTCGAACCCAAGGGCCAGTTCTTCAAATACTTCAAGGACGAGGGGAGCAGCAAGTGATGCTGCTCCGCGCGTGCTAGCCGATGTTGCAGGACGTGCTGCGCGCCGTGGCGCTGGTGTTTCTGATCGAGGGCATCGTGCCGTTCGTCTCGCCCTCGCGCACGCGGCGCCTGTTCGCGCGCATGGCGCAGCTCGACGATCGCGCGGTCCGCGTACTCGGGCTCACCAGCATGCTCGGCGGCGTTATCGCGCTGCAACTGCTGCGCTGGTTCGTTTGATCGCGCCGCAGGATATAACTCGATGACGCGCTCATGGATGTTGCCGGAAGGCGTTGAAGAATCGCTGCCGGCAGTCGCCTGGCGCATCGAAGCGCTGCGCCGCGCGCTGCTCGATCACTATCGCGCGCAAGGCTACGAGCTGATACTGCCGCCGTTGCTGGAGCATCTGGATACGCTGCTGACCGGCGCGGGTTCCGATCTCGAATCGCAGACGTTCAAGCTCACCGATCCCGCCGGCGGACGCCTGCTTGGCCTGCGCGCCGACATGACGCCGCAAGCCGCGCGCATCGCCACGCGCCACTTCGCCGATCAGCCACAGGTGCGGCTGTGCTACCTCGGCACGGTGCTGCGCACGCGGCCGGACAGTCTCGGTGGCTCGCGCGCACCGCGCCAGGTTGGCTGCGAATATTTCGGCGAAGCGGGTCTCAAGGCCGATCTCGAAATCCTGCGGCTGATGCTGGAAACGCTGCAACTCGCCGCAGTGCGCGATGTGCATCTCGACCTCGGCCACGTCGGCATCTATCGCGCACTGTCCGCCATGCTCGGTCTCGATGCCGACGATGAAACCGCGTTGTTCGATATCCTGCAACGCAAGTCGCAGCCCGATCTGCGCGATTTCGCCGCATCGCGCCGTCTCGCCAGTAAAGCCATCAGCGGCGTTGCGGCGCTGATGGAATTGAACGGCGATGTCACCGTGTTGCAGCGTGCGCGCGCGACACTCGATCTCAATGAAACCGCGATTGCACAGGCCTTGATCGCGTTGGAGCAGGCGGCGCAGGAACTGGCGAAGATTGCGCCGGGAGTTCCCTTGCACATCGATCTCGCCGAATTGCGCGGCTATCGTTATCAGACGGGACTGGTGTTCGCGGCATTCGCGCCGGGGCATGGCCGCGAACTGGCGCGCGGCGGCCGTTACGATGGCGTCGGCGGCGAACTGGGCAAGCCGCGGCCGGCGACAGGCTTCTCCGCCGACGTCAATGAATTGCTGCGTCTGGGTGTCGAGGCCTAGATTTTTTTGGTCGTGCATAGGCGGTTTTGGGCGCGATTCGGAGCGTGGCTCAGGCCCTCAGATTTTCAGAGTGGCGCGGGCTGCATCGATGCGCAAAATACGAAACAGGTAAGCCGGAAAATGGGGACATCAGTCGTCGTCATCGGCGCGCCAAGGCCGCGTTTTACCGCGGCCGCCGAATATTTCGGGGTATCGCCCCGTTGTGCGCAGCACGTCAGCAGCTGCGAATTTTCCGATGAGGCGGAACGTCATTATGGGTAAATCAGTCGTTGTTATCGGCGCGCAATGGGGCGATGAGGGCAAGGGGAAAATCGTCGATCTGCTGACCGACAAGGTGCAGGCCGTGGTGCGCTTTCAGGGCGGCCATAACGCCGGCCACACGCTGGTCATCAACGGCGTTAAAACCGCGCTGAACCTGATTCCTTCCGGCATCATGCGGCCCGGCGTGGCCTGCCTGATCGGCAACGGCGTGGTGGTGTCGCTGCCGGATTTAATCAAGGAAATCGAAAAGGTCGAGGCCACTGGCGCTTCGGTGCGCGACCGCTTGAAGATTTCCGAGGCCTGTCCGCTGGTGCTGCCGGTGCATGCCAAGCTGGATCAGGCCCGTGAACTGGCGCGCGGCGAGCACAAGATCGGTACCACCGGCAAGGGCATCGGCCCGGCTTACGAGGACAAAGTCGCGCGCCGTGCGGTGCGTATCGGCGATCTGTTTCACCGTGAGCAGCTTGCCGCCAAACTCGGCGAGCTGCTCGGTTATCACAACTTCGTGCTGCAAAATTTCTACAAGGAAACGCCGGTCGATTTTCAGGCGACGCTCGATGCGCTGCTCGGTTATGCCGAAGTGATCCGGCCGATGGTTGCCGATGTCACCGAACTTCTGCGGCTGCAACTGGCGAAGGGCGACAACGTGCTGTTTGAAGGCGCCCAAGGCGCGCTGCTCGATGTCGATCACGGCACCTATCCTTACGTCACGTCGAGCAACACCACTGCGGGCGGTGCGGCGACCGGTTCCGGCGTGGGGCCGCGTAATCTCGATTACGTGCTCGGCATCGTCAAGGCCTATGCCACGCGCGTCGGTTCAGGGCCATTTCCGACCGAGCAGGAAAACGATATCGGCCAGTTGATCCGCACCAAGGGCGCGGAATTCGGCACGGTGACGGGGCGTCCGCGGCGCTGCGGCTGGTTCGACGCGGTGGCTGCGCGCCGTTCGATTTTCAATAATAGTGTTTCCGGGCTGTGCGTGACCAAACTCGATGTGCTCGACGGCATGGAAACGGTACGCATCTGCATCGGCTATCGGGTCGATGGCAAGCCGGTAGAAACGCTGCCGATCGGCGCGGAAGGCTTCGCCAACATCGAACCGGTTTACGAGGATCTGCCGGGTTGGAGCGAATCGACTTTCGGCGTTACGCATTACGATGTGCTGCCGCAGAATGCACGGCTTTACCTGCGCCGCATGGAAGAAGTTTCCGGCGCCGAAGTTGCGATCATCTCCACCGGGCCGGATCGGGAGCACACGATCGTGCTGCGCAATCCATTCGGCTAATTTTGTCGCCGTCGAAAACGATCGGATGACGGCAGCCCATCGAAGCACTACAGTGCGAGCGCTGAGGCGCCGTATTCGGCGTGCGCCCGCCACGGGAGCAGATGATGAGCAAGGGTCTCGATAGCAAAAAAAACGAAAAGAAAAAGCCGGCCAAAACCATAAAAGAAAAAAAAGCAGGCAAAGAAGGAAAAGAAAGCCGGGCGTTAACAATGGGCCGCGCGTCAGCACAATCGGCTGCTCAAGCTCAAGGCGTCGGCCCCCAGTCCGATGCCTGCCGGTTGATTTCGGACTGGCGCCGCTTCACGTATTCAAAGAACTGCTCAGCCGGCAGAGCCTTCGAGAACAGCCAGCCCTGACCCATCTTTACGCCGAGTTTACGGACGTAGTCCAGCTGTTCCAGGGTTTCGATGCCTTCGGCGACCATGCCAAGCCGCAGCCGTTTGGCGATATCGACGGTCGCATCCACCAGGCTGGCATTGACCGAATCGCGGCCGATCGACTGGATGAAAAATTTGTCGATTTTCAAGTAATCGAATGGATATTGCGTGAGGTATCGCAGGCTCGCATAGCCGGTTCCAAAATCGTCGAGGGCCAGCAGCGCACCGGTGCCGCGCAATTTCTGGATGGTGCCGAAGACATCCACATGACTGCCGTGCAGTAACTCCTGCTCGGTGATTTCAAACACGATCTGCTGCGTTGCGATGCCTTCGCTGAAGGTGGTCTGGACGGTATCGAGCAGGGTCGGGTCGAGGATATGTCGCGCGCTTAGGTTGATCGAGATGTGATAGTCCGGATGTTCCTTCACCAGCCCGCGCATTTCGTCGTTGATCCGCTGCATGATCCACGCGGTCAGGGGAATCACGAAACCGCTTTCCTCGGCGATCGGAATGAAGACATCGGGCGAGACCCAGCCGCGTTTCGGATGCTGCCAGCGCAGCAGCGCTTCCGCGCCGATGCAGGCACCGTTTTCGATATTGATGACAGGCTGGTAATGCACCTGGAATTCGCCGTTGGCAAGCGCGCCGCGCAGTTCGGAGTCTTTTGAAAATATGCGCAGGACGCCTCTTGACCCTAGGAAAATCAGCAGTCCAGAGATACCCAAGCCGGCCATAACATACAGCGCCAGATCGCCGGACCTGGCGGTCAGAAGCCCGGCGCGCGAGGTGACGACGACAACATGGATCGGAAATTTGGTCGACAACAGCAGGGTCGATTGCAGGTCTTCCGCGGGGTTCTGCGCCGCGTTGAAATGCCAGCCGTATTGCGCAAGCGGCGCGTAGCTCTGGCCGACGATCTGCACCGAAACCTGCTGGTTGTCGAGCAGCGGTTCGAGCGTTTCGCTGAAGCGGATCGGGTGGATCAGCAAGGCCACTTCCAGATCTTTTTGCAGCGGATACGAGGCGATGATCGATGCACTTTTCGGCAGCAGCGTGTTCGGCGCGGCGATATCCAGCTGTGCCTTTGGCGGTGGCAGGCTGGTGTTTGGCAGCGGTGTCGTCGCGCCGGCAATGCTGTCACCCGCACATTGCACCATGCCGCCGCCGATCAGGACCGCTTCGCGGATGTAGAGGCTGTTATGGGTGGCTTGCGCGAGCGCAATCTGCGTTTTCAGGTCGCACTGCGGGTCCACTTCATTGACGAGGCTACGCAAGCTCGTATCGGCATCGCTGAAAATGGCCTCCGCGCGTTGCAGCGCAACCTTGGCGTAATGCTCGCGCTGCCGGTTGTCATCGCGCAGGATCAGCCAGTAGCCGAGACTGCCCATCAACAGCGGCGGCAATAGCGCCAGCGCGATCGTGGACAACACCAACAGCAGCCGTCTGCGCTGTCGATGATCCATCGGGTCAAGAAAACCGAGTCGGCTGATGCGGCATGGGTGGCCCAAAAAATCGATGTTATGTCCCGAATCGATTCGCCAGACTTCGCTCCTGAGCGATTGTTGACGATATCTGCCTTTAATTTACCTTGAATTTACCCTGCAAACGATTTACACGCCAGTAAATCCGATGATCCGCAGCAAATTATTCTTGATGAATCACTGCAAACCAATACCGGCCAGGCAGCGGCTGCGCACTGGCTTGTTGCGCCGATATCTCTTTATTTTTGCCGCTGACGCAACAAGGCGGCGTCTTTCAGGATGAGCAGCTGACTTCGATGTGCCGCAGCTCCGCGGGCGGCCTGGCCGCGTAAGCTGCATGTTCCGGCTGTTCATCGAACGGCCGTTGCAGCAGCTTGAACAGCCGCCCGATTTCGCTCGCGTCGCCGCGTTCGGCCGCTGCAATTGCCGCCTGCGCCAGATGATTGCGCAACACATATTTCGGATTGACGGCATTCATCCGCGCGCTGCGCGCGGTGTCGTCCGATTGCTCGCTGCGCAGGCGCTGTCGATAGTCCGCGATCCATATATCGAAGCGTTCGAGGTCGGCGATTTCATCGCGTAGCTCCGCCGCAATCGCATCGTCGGCTGCGCGAAACCGGGCCAGACTGCGGAAGCTGCGGGTGAAGTCGGAACGTCCGGTTTCCAGAATCGACAGATAGCGATTGATGAGTTCCCGATCGTCGTCGCGCTCGTCTTGCAGGCCCAGTTTCTGGCGCCAGGCGAGGGTCATCGCAGCGGTGTAGTGCGCCGGATAGCGATCGAGAATTTCGGTGGCGATTTCAACCGCAGCCTCCGGTTTTTCCGCCAGTAAAGGCAGTGTGGCCTGCAACAGCCGCGAGCAATTCCAGTGGCCGATCATGGGCTGCTGATCGTAGGCGTAGCGGCCGCTTTCGTCGGTGTGATTGCAGATGTGATGCGAATCAAACGCATCGATGAAACCGAAAGGTCCGTAGTCGAGCGTCAAGCCCAGCGCCGAAAAATTATCGGTGTTCATCACGCCGTGGCAAAAGCCGGCCGCCTGCCAGGCCGCCATCAGCCGCGCGGTTCGCGTCACCACTTCGCCCAGCCAGTCCGCATACCGATTTGGATTGGCCGCGAATTCAGGAAAATTCTGCTCGATGACGTGATCCGCCAGCGGCGCTAATTGCGCGTGCTCATCCCGGTAATAGAAATATTCAAAGTGCCCGAAGCGCACCAGACTCGGCGCGACACGGCAAACCACCGCCGCCGTTTCGATGGTTTCGCGCCGCACCGGTTGCGGCGAGGCCACCAGGCTGAGCGCGCGCGTGGTGGGAATTCCAAGCGCGTGCATCGCCTCCGAACATAGATATTCGCGGATCGACGAACGCAATACCGCGCGGCCATCGGCAAACCGCGAATACGGCGTCGGGCCGCTGCCCTTCAGTTGCAGTTCGCGGCGCTCGCCAGTGGGCGTGGCAATTTCGGCGATCAGATGCGCGCGGCCATCGCCGAGCCGCGACACCCAGGTGCCGAATTGATGGCCGCCGTAAACCGAACTGAGCGATTCATAGCCCGGCCAGGCGCGATTGCCGGCCATCGTCTCGACGAATTCCGGGCGCGCTGATTCAGCCTCGTCGATACCAAGCTCAGCGGCCAATTGCGTGTTGACATGCAGCAGCTGCGGCGCGGGCAAAGGTGTTGTCGGCACCCGCGTGACATAAGGCGCGCCGAGTGCTGCATACACTGGCTTCAACGCGGATTTCATCGCGCCGGGAAGCTGGATCTTGGGCAAGTCGTTCATGCGTGTTCGGACAATGGCGCCGGTGCCGGCAGTTGCAATCGTAAGGGCCTGATCGAGAGCCTTGACAATGTGGAATGCGTGGAAATTTTGCGTAGCACGTTCGGTGGCAGGGAACATCGCGCAGGCGGATCGGTCCTAGCGCGACGGCGATGAATATCGCCGCACATCCTCGCGCAAGCGAATTCCCGTCGATTACAACACAAGGAAATCGAAATGTTATTCGGCAATAGCTATTATGGAATTTTTGGAATACTCGTTCTGATCGTCGATATTTTTGCGATCCTAAACATCCTGCAAAGCGGCGCGGACAATTTGAAGAAAGCGATCTGGGTGGTCGTGATCCTGGCGCTTCCGTTGCTCGGCGTGATTCTCTGGTATCTGTTCGGGCCACGCGGCGGACGTTCCGGCATATAAACTCGCCGAACAGAAAGTTTCAAAATGTTTGCAATACAAGAGGCAGCGCCGGTGAGTCCCGAACAACAGCAGCAACTCGAAGCCGCCGCGTTCCGGCGGCTGCTCGAACATCTGGATTCGCGCAAGGATGTGCAAAATCTCGAACTGATGAATCTGGCCGGGTTCTGCCGGAATTGCCTGTCGAGATGGTATCGGGAAGCGGCGGCCGATGCGGGCATCGAAGTCAGCGACGAACAGGCGCGCGAGCGCGTCTATGGCATGCCGTATTCCGAGTGGAAACAAAAGTATCAAAAGTAGGTGCTGAGCGGTGTCGACCCGGCCGGAATTTTTTCGGCCCGCAAGCAGCGCGTAAAGTTCTCGGCTAGTCTTGATGCCTGTGCTAAGCCGGTTGCGGGCTTGGCCGCCGGGATCGGGGACACCGCAATCCGTTTTCAGCGCGGGCGCTTGGGATCGTTGCTTGGGGTGGGGATATGAATAGTCGTTTGGCGAAATCGAAATGGCGCTTGACGGTGCGCGCCTGCGCAGGCGTGTGCGTGTTTGCGCTGGGCACGAAAGCGGCTTGCGCTGCAGCGGACCCGGAGCTGCAAAAAGTACTCGATTGCATGCGTGCCAACGTGCCTTCCAGCGTGCGCATCCAGGAAATCGAGCTCGACGTGACCGACCGCAGCGGCAGTCCGCGCACGCTCAAGGGCCGCTTGTTTGCGATGACAGAAAAAGCCTTGATCCGCGCATCGCTGCGAATTTCCTCGCCGTCGGATTTATCCGGCGCGGGCTATCTGGTGCGTGAAACGCCACCGGATCATGGCGACGAGATGTATATGTTCCTGCCCTCGATGAATCGCGTGCGGCGCATCAGCGGCGCATCCGCGGACGGCTCGATGCTCGGCACGGATTTCAGCTACAACGATATCAAGGAAATCGAAAGCGCCTTCGCCGGCAGCGAGCCGGTTCTGGAAGCGCCTGCGCAGATCGAAAATCGGCCGATGTATGTTCTATTGCTGAAAACCAAGCCCGCGCAGGACTCGCGTTATACGACGATGCGTAGCTGGATCGATCAGAAATCCTGCGTGGCACTGAAGGTCGATTTCTATGAAGGCGACAAGCTGCGCAAGCAGTTGCTCGCACCGGCGTCCGCGCTTCAGCAATCGGGAAAATACTGGTATCTATCGCAGATGCAGATGCGCGATCTGAAGGAAAACACCAGCACCGCGCTGAAGGTTCTGGGCGTCACCAGCGGTACCGATCTGCCGTCGCGCTATTTCGATCCGAACGCTTTCTATCTAGGCAACTGACCGGCGATGTTCGCGGTGCTGCACTGGTTGGCCCAACGCCCGCGCAGCGTACTCGTTATTTCGGTGTTGATTACGCTGATCGCGGCCGCAGCCTGTTTCGACCTGCCGGATTTGAGGCCGCGTTTTCACGTCGATCCCTCCGCCGAAGCCCTGCTGCCTGAAGACGATAACGATCGCGCCCTGCTAGCGCAGGTGCGGCGTCTGTTCGGCGAAGACGATCCGGTGATCGTCGCCGTGCAATTCACACCCGAAGTATTCAACGACGCCAATCTTGCGGCGATCGCAAAACTGACCGCTTGCTTCAAGAAGGTCGAAGGTGTCGATGGCGTTTTCTCGCTGGCGACAGCGCCGAATATCGCCACTCACGGCGACGATGTCACCCTCACCACTTTCACCGAACAGGCGCGTGCCGAGCCTCAAAGCATCGGCGGATTCGCCGCGCAGCTCGAAGCCAATCCGCTGTATCGCGGCACGCTGGTTTCCAGTGATGGCAAGGTCGCCGCGTTTGCGCTGAACATGGCGCGCGTCACGCCGCACGAATATTCACAGCGCAACATCGATGCGCAGCTGCGCGAATTGGCGAGAAAGGCAGTACCCGGTGCGCAGGTGTGGATTACCGGCACGTTGCCGATCCGTGCGGCCACCGGTCTGGCGCTGGCGAAAACCTTGCGCTTCACCGTGCCGGCCGTATTCGGCCTGGTTTCGATTCTGCTGATCGCCACTTTTCGCAGTATTCGCGCGACGTTCGCGGCGCTTTCCACGGTAACGATGGCCTTGATCTGGACCGTCGCAACGGCCGTGCTGCTGAATATCCAGTTCAATCTGGTCACCGCGATCGTGCCGCCACTGGTCATCACCATTGGTCTTTCGTATACGATCCATTTGTTATCGGCGTATTTTTTTTCGCGCCAGCTGGTGCCGCTGGTCGATCGCAAAAAACGCTCCGAATGGGTGATGAACCGCATCGGTGTCGGCCTGCTGATTTCAGCGACCACTACCATCATCGGCTTCCTTTCGCTGATGTTGAACCGGCTGCCGGCGATCCGCGAATTCGCGCTGCTTTCCAGCCTCGGCACGCTGTATGTCGCGCTGCTGACGTTCATCGCCCTGCCGCCGTTCTTGAACGCGATAGGCTGTTCACGCGAAGCGCCGTCGTTCGGACAGCGCCTGTTTGTGCGCTGGGGCGCTTGGCTGGCGGGGTTCGACACGCGCTGGCGTTTGCCGATCATCGTTATCGCGCTGCTGCTGTTGCCGCTGAATCTGTGGTTCGCTTCGCACATCCGCACCGGTGCCGATTACATCGCCAGCTTCGATAAAGGCACTACGGTGCGGGAGGACTTTGAAGCCATCAACCGTATCTTCAACGGCGCCAACATGGTTTCGATTTTTATCGATACGCATGTCACCGAAACGCTTACCGATCCGCAGCAGATTGCCGCACTGGATGAGCTGGAAACCTGGCTGCGCGCGCAGCCGGAAGTCGGAGGGGTGGTGTCGTATGTCGATCATCTGAAGCTGTTGAACGAGGCGCTCAACGAGAACGATCCGAAGTTTTTTGCCGTGCCGGAAACCGCCAGTGCCGTGAAGCAGATTCTGGTGTTCGGCGGCGGCGACCAGATTCAACACCTGGTCGATCCGCGCTTCCGTTCCGCGGTGTTGACCGCGCGCATCAATGTCGATGGTTCGCTGCTGATCGGCGATTTCCTCAAGCGGCTCGATGCACGTCTGGCCGAGCTGCCGCCGCCGCTGGCCGCGCAAGTCACCGGCTCGTCGGTAATCGCCACACGCGCGGTAAACGCCATTGCCAGCGGGCATCTGCGCGCGATCGGCCTTGCCGTGCTGGCGATCTGGCTGGTACTGTCGATGATGTTCACCTCGCTGCGCGCCGGCCTGCTGGCGACGCTGCCCAACCTGATTCCGATCTCGGTTTATTTCGGTACGCTCGGCCTGCTGCACATCAACCTGAATCCCACTACCAGCCTCGTCGCCTGCATTGTGCTCGGTATTGCGGTGAACGACACCGTGCATTTTCTTGCGCGTTTCAACGCCGATGCGCGCGAAATCGGTTCGGAGACCGGCGCGATCGCCTCGGCCTTGTCGTCGGTGCTGCGGCCGATCACGCTCGCCACTGCGGCGCTCTGCATCGGCTTCCTCGTCTTCACCGGCAGCGGCCTGCACAATCAGGTGCAGTTCGGCGTTCTGGCGGCGTGGACGCTGCTGGTGGCCTGGCTTGCGGACATGACGCTGACGCCCGCACTCGGCTCGCGGCTGCGCATCGTCACCTTGTGGGATTTGCTGCGGCTCGATCTCGGCCGCAGCCCGCAACACACGATTCCGCTGCTGTCCGGTTTGTCGTCGCGGCAGGCGCGCGTGTTCGCGCTACTGTCGCGCATGGAAAAAGTACCGGCGCAAACGCGGCTGATCCAGGAAGGCGATCTGGCGCGCGATATCTACGTCATCATCGATGGTCAGGTCGATGTCAATCTCGATCGGGAAAGCGACCGCACCAAACTCGCCAGCCTCGGCCGCGGCGCGGTGATCGGCGAAGCCGGCTACTTCGGCCAGCGCCGCACGGCCAGCATCGATACGGTGACGCCGGTGCGTGTGCTGCGCTTCGATTCACAGGATCTCGAAGGTCTGCGTCTGCGGCATCCGCGCATCGCCGCGATCATTTTCCGCAATCTGAACCGGGTGCAGGCCGAGCGCATCGCCAACATGACGGCGATGGTGCGCTGAGGCGCCGCGCCTGGTTTGAATCGGTG
>Ga0116227_10008444_pt1 | contig 19407 bp, 14 predicted proteins | sample S1TSphgellanicum_FD_89693 | JGI IMG/M metagenome (GOLD analysis project Ga0116227, IMG submission 89693) | Host-associated microbial communities from peat moss isolated from Minnesota, USA - S1T2_Fb - Sphagnum magellanicum MG | ecosystem: Host-associated > Plants > Peat moss > Unclassified... | reverse complement strand
TTGATGCTTCCTTTGAAGCATCTAACTCAAGAACAAAGTGTTTCAGAGATTTTTTTTTCCTGGACTGAAATCCTTGCTGCCAAAATCCTTTGGATATCTCATTGAATTCTGTTGCCATGACAGATTATAATCCAATGTGAAGAGTCTTCTGACAATACAAGGTTTTACAGCAGACATGGTTGTGAAGCTTCCATGACAACAAAATTGCTCAACATAGAAATTCTTGCTCAGATGATATTCTAACACATGAGCTGCTCCCAGTTTCCAAGCAATGTCAAAATGCATGTGCTTTCCATTGAGCTGAATTTCGTTGTTGTGGGTCAAAATTATGCTTTGTTTGTTTGAAGAAATTGCATATGCATGTATTATATTTCAAAGTTATTCCTTCTGGTATGTTTTCTTAAGTAGGATGCTGGAATTGGTTTCCAGAAATCAGCTAAGAATCGAGTTTCTGGTGGTAAATTATTTGGGATGCCTTGAGATTATAACATGATCTATATTTCTCCACATGATCTCCTCTGCAATTCCTGCCTACAATTTCTGCATTACACCAAGTTTTTGTCTGCATCAAATCTCTGAATGAAGTTAAAGTGTAAACATTTATTCCAAGCCTCTGTGGTCTGTGGAGAACATTGGGAGCTAAGCTTTAGATGTGTGTGAACTTGAGTGGAAAATGTATTTGAAACTACTGAAAGTGGAGCCATGCTTTGGATCTTTGCAAACTAGACTGAAAAGGAACACAACTTCAGAAGTCTTCATTGAGATGAAGCTGTTGTTCATTGATGCTTGACTGTTGAACCGCCAAGTTGGATTTGTTTAGGGTTATGGTTAGAGTTGTTTAGGGTTGGGAGTGGGTGGTTATAAGAGCATCTCCACCGGTGCTCAGTATGTGACTCCAGACAGTAAAATGTTTTGTGAAAAACCAAAAATGTGCCGGTTTAGCTCAGGAAATTGGTTTTTCTGCAGTACATTCGTGCAACTTGCCCTGGTTGGTAAAAGGCGCAACACAGTTGTGCATCTCCAAAAAAGAATAATAAATTGGACCTAGCTGCGGCTCAGTAATTCTGATTGGTGGATCATAATGATTGGTCCAGGTGGTTTGCTATTAGTAGTTCTCACGTATTTGCAGTTCCAGTTACAGTTTTATTGGTGGGGTTGCCCAAAAACAAAACAGCTAAACTTTGACATTTAATTTTATTATCCAGAGTGAAATACTGAGCACCGATGGAGATGCTCTTATAGTGCAGTTGAAGATCTTGTAATTTAGTGTGTTGTGTATAGCACATGTGGTCCCGATCATTCAACCTCAAACTTCCTTCTCTTTGCTTCTTGATTCTGGGAAGCAAAATGTCAGTTACGCTGATTTCCTCCCAGAATTATATACTACCAGTGAGAAGAATCTTCACAACAGCACTACTAAGGGGTTCCATAATTGAAAAGTACCCTAGTACCTTGGCCAATTCGACACTAATTATATTATTTTCAGAAATGTTGAAATTTTCAAAAATTATTTCTTCCAAATCAAACAATATTGTGAAGGAAAATCTGGAATATTCAAGAATATTCCATTTGTTGAAATGATTTTTTCAAAATTATTTAATTATTCGATGGAGATGTATTGAAATGGCCAAGGTACTATGGTATCTCATGAATCTCTTTTGAAAGATGTCAGCAAGGAAACTAGGCAACAGAAATGGTACCTAATAGTATTTTTCACTTCAATTTTTTTAGTGTAGTCAAAGTGGCAATCATCCATTAGAAGATTTCGTCAAATTTGGCTATAAACTATAAACAAGATATATGAGAGTAGAATATTTTTACATCCTTCTCTATTATTGTTGTTGGCTATACCTAACATAACCTATTACAGAAGTCTGGCAATTTTTAAAAACGATTTTCTCAAAATTTTGGAAATAAAAAGCCCCAAAAATCTCTGCTTTTTGCCATTTTATATTTATTAAATTCTCCAGAGAAATTGCTGGTACCTAAGTCTGGGTTCTACTTAACATCAGAAAACTCTAGTTTCACTACCTACTAGTGTAGCTTGTGCCATTGGCCCAAGTGTGAACACGTTGAGGGCTCAACAGATTTTTCCTTTGAAACCCCTTTTTTGCATTGTTTGTGAATTTCCAGCAACAAAATCCACTCAAAAAGCAATATCTTCCACACCTTAGGTCTGAACATTGTGAAATAAACTCTATTAAATCTGACTCACCAAGAGCTTTCCGACAACATCAAGAATGCTTTCAAATTCCAATGCAAATTTAAGTTTTGATTTTATTTAATTTTCATTGAGAAAATGATTCAATAATCAAAAGATTCCACACCGTAGCGCCAAGCAGTCTGAAACTAAGTCAATGCACCCCTACTCATTGAGAGCTTTCCAATGATATGAAGAGTGCGACATGAAATATGGTTTGGTAGATCTTAGTGTACTATGTAATAGAAGATTGTATTCAGGGTTCTTTTTTCCTTCAATTTTGTGGTTTTGAAAGTTTGGTGACATTCTTTTCATCTTTTTCCAAATTTCAAGTAAAATACAAAAATTTCCAAAAATTTCTAATTTTTTTAAAGACCACTACTATACACTGGCGACATCCAATAATGCATGGGCTAAATATGGCACTTTCTTTCTTTTTTCCTTCAAAATATGGCAATTTTGGGCATTGTTCCTAGAAAAATCCTTTGGACAAGTTGCAGGCTCCCCTTCTTTTTAGCCAAAGCGGTGAAATTTTGCCACAAAAGAAACTCGGGATAGCCATAAATAGTATTAAAATAATATCAGCTGGATAAACCTAAATAGTTTCAAAATTTTCCCAAAACTGGATAAGTGTAAGAATTTATAGGCTTTGCAAAATTATCAATCCTAGGAAGGGTAGAGATAATATCTCATCACTTACCCTATACATATCAATTGGGTAAATGTAAGTTAGATAAAATATTTATACAAGTACATGACACATTTCAAAGCACAGAAAGACAATCAATTATGCATTGCAAACATGAATATGTGAAACTTCACACATTCTATAAAACAAAAAAGAGAATGAAAGCAATCAATAGCCTTTTCAAACACACGATTCTTATAATCAAATCTACAGGGGTTTCAAGAGCAGATGGTAACAATTTTGTTAAAGGCAAAAATAAAATTTCGAAAGTTTAGAACTAAAAACAAAAATGAAACCATAGAATGTAATTGAAATGAAAAAAAATGTAATTTACAAACTTGTTTTAATCACAAATTAATCAAAAAAAAAATTCACAATAATTGAACCTACTAACAACTAATATATTAAATTTTAATGTACATGCTAGTTCTTTTATAAAGAAATTCTAATTAGAGATTTACACATACTGTATATTAATTGTAATTTTATTTTCAAAATATACATCGTCTTATCTTTTGAACTAATTAACTAATATTTTTACTTGACAACCAACATATTGTTGCACCTTATATTTTTACTCACATATTTTTTACTTTTCTCAAGTAATGTTCCCCCAGATATGGTCATGGGCTATAGGTTATAAGTGTAAGGTTTAGATTTTAGGATTTGTACTTGGTATTTTTTGGGTTTTAAATTTAGGTTTTATTTTTTGGAGTTTATGATTTTATTTTTAAATTTTAGGATTTAGTTTTTGGGGTTTGTGTTTGATATTTTTAGGGTTTTATTTTTAAGGTTTCGTGATTAGACTATCAAATTTAGGGTTTAAGGTTTATGGTTTTTGATTATAAAGTTTGATTTTTAGAGTTTGATTTTTTTCTTTTAGTGCTTAGGCTAAGTTTAAAGATGAAAATTAACTTATCATTTGAACATAACAAAGGAATTTCTAGGTGTTTCAAACAAGTCATGGAAGTTCATGCTTAAACATCTCTTCAACTTTATATTGTATATGAAAAAGGATAAATATGACCATGCGTGACACCCTCATGTGGAACTGGCCAAAATCAGCTGTGTGTGATGACACATTATGCATAATGACATTGCACTTGTGGCCAAGATCTATTGGTTGACATTGGAGGAAAAAGTTGTTTTGAGTACCCAATTGTAAGAGTTATTGAAGTGTATTGTGTTCATAGATGGGACCCTACTTGAAATTTGAGAACCTTGGAAGAATGTAACACACAAAACCTAGTTCAATGGTGAAAAATAGATTTATACAATGAATAACATAATGATTTTTGATCATCATGGGTTGTTTTTATACATAGACATTGATTATTTTGGGTATTATCATGATGTGAGGATCTTGCAAGACTTGAGCATCTATAGAGTTTAACACTAGTATTTCACATATGAAGATGATTATTTTGAATATTTTTTGGGATATCCAAGGTACATGGGTGAAAAGATGTTTATTATGTGTAGGATAGGTTGTGTGGAACTTGCCTTAGATGCAAACAATGATGAAGTGTGAACATTTAACAAGATACATGTAGGTTGCATAGTGCAAGTGGATTGGGGGATGGTGGGTTGAAAGGAAAATGGAGACACTTCATGAAAAGGTTTGATTCAACAAAGTTGATGTGTCGACATATGTTTTAAACTTTAATTTTCAATATTAACTTCCTACAAAAAGTGAATGGACTTCACATGTGAGGTGGTTGGGGACTAAAATCTTGACCCAATTGCACATGGTTAGTAAAAGGATTTCTAATTATTATAGGTTCAAAATTGTTTAGACCTCTTATCTAAACTCCTCTTTTGATATAACACTTAAATATATAATGCCTTTAAATTGCTGATTTTCACCTTCTTTTTTTGCACATTATGGATTTCCACCTTGCCCACCAAAAAACATCTCAAATTTTAGAATGGATGCAAAGTAGGATGCCACTATTCACTACACTTAAACATGACTTTCATGATTATATTCATACAATTACACAATTGAATAAAATTCATTATTTTTTCCATTTTGATACAAAAGATTACAAAAATGGCATAAACAATGGGTTTGATTCGACTACAATTGTATTTTTGTAGTCATGAAAGTCACATTTTGGTGTAATGATTGCTATGTTCTTAGATTGGCTTTGCAAGATCTTTGCCTTGGTCATCATGCATTCACCATCCTTTGCAAGTAGTCTAAAGTTTAAAGATGCATTCAAAATAGGTGTAGAAATTTCAAGCTCAATGTACTTAAAGGTAGGAATTGTTGTCTTGGAATAGGGTACCCCATATAATAAACTTTGGCGGCTTTTTAGAACATTCCTTGAAGCATACCCATTTTTAACTTTCAAACATTCCAACATTTCATCACACTGAAGTGTTGCCCTTTCAAACCCCTCCTCATTATAATTTCATGTTTTCAATTCCTTTAAAGTGTTGCATAGATTGTCTTTCAAAATCTCCTTTGCAAACACATAATTCAGGTACTTAACCTAGTAATTAACATACATTAATTTCCACATTGCATTAGGATTAAATCAAGTTACTTATTTCTTACTTGTGTGATATGTGTTGCAAAGGGAGTAGTGTAAGATGTGGCCTTGTTGCTAAGGTCAAAAGATTCCACAATTTACTTAAGGATTTTCTCTTTATGGGGTGGCTTTGTCTAAATGTGCAAAACAATAGATTTAAATATAATTTGTGTCTCCATCCAATCATCATTTTCCATTACGTGTTGTTGCCATGAGGTTTATCATCCCTTTAATCATAAACACAAATCAAAATGACCATACCCACTCAAACCTAATGACAATTTCAATCTTTAGATTTTCAAAATTGTCTTTAGATTTAGACAATTTGGTCAATGGATTTCCAAACCTCTTTTTGGATTTCATGCATTTGGTCACTGGTTTTCCAAAATAACCTTTAGATTTTGGGTGAATGCATGTTACAATGTACACATTAAAATTGTCATAGTTTGACAATTTTCAATACCTATTTGGGTTTCATTCATCATGGTGAAAATTTAGAGAATAATTTTCATTGAAATTTTATAATAAATGATGGTTTATGTCCCAACCTAACATTATGTTATGAAATCAATGCACAATTTTCAACAAAATATTATTTTGATTTGCAGAGTCTTGTGACATCTTTGCAATTTCAACAAAATGACTAAAAAGTACTACATTTAATGATAAATTTTCATGAAATTTTACACATACAAAAAAAATAATAATAAAGAACAATCTTTTCCATCAAAGTTTTTAATTTTTCTTAAGGCCATGGAATTTGGATCATGATATTAAAATATGGTTTTAAGGTTTTATTTGAATTAAAAAAAGAAAATTATGATAATTTGAATTTTTAATTATCATGGACCTTTCAAGAATCACATTATTGAACTTTGGAAATTCATAAGTAAATCATATTGTGAGCTCAATTAATTACCTAATTTTAAAAAAAAAAATCTCCAAAAAAAATCTTAAATATATCTCCAAAAATACCTTAAATTATTATTTCTCAAAAAAATTCAACAAACATTCAAACATAGTGTTTTTAATCAAAACATTCAAAGAAAGGAAGTACTGTTATATTCTTGAATTTTAAAAAAATGCAATGATAAAATATCCTTAAAATCATTAAAGTTTCAAAATCTATACAATTAAACAAATGTGCAAGGTGTTGGTGAAAAGCTTAAAACATAAGCTTAGAACAACTAGCTCTTGTGCGAATGAGGCAAACTCATGAAGTGTGTGAGTCAAGTTCCTCAAGCTTGTGCCTCCCTCAAAAAAATTCAAGGTGCTCTCCTAGTGGTGACCTCCCTTACAGACATTGGCATTCCTGTTTCTCTCCTTCTAGAATTGGCAATGTCCTTTAAGAACCAAATTTACATTTGTTTTCTCTATACATGTTTCTTTTCCCTGCTCAACAACTGACACAACTCAACACTAGCAATGAGCATGATTGGGTGAAAGCATTGAAAGAGGACCTTTCGGACTAACACAAGAGGAGAGTGACAACAAGGTTGTTGTGGTTGTCTATGGGCCAAAAATTTGGCATGAATTCAATTCATGCTGGATTGAATAACTATTTTGAGTTTGGGGGCCCTGTTGGGCCCCTTTGTATTTTTTTTTTGGTGTTGATCTTGTCCCATGAATTGGGCAAACATGGGCTTTCAACGCTATGTATGCACAACTTTACACATAATTCTATTAACTAGGTCAAATAAAGAGAAGGTTAGTTTAAAATATTTATAACTTGAGTAGGCTAATTAAAACAATAATGGAAAACATTTCTAGTTGGGCTAAATACATTCCCTATCTTGTTATGTAACCATGGGTATATAATGATAAAAGCCCGACTACCCCATATTCAACATTGGTGCACTCTTAACTAATTTAGAGTAGCTCCACTAGCACTAATAAATTGATTTACACAATATATTTTGGATTAAGTACAGTCATTATGTGTCAATTTGAGCCAATAATGTTTTTACACATGACTCTATGCTTATAAAAGGCATTGCAAAATAAACTAATCACTTTTGATTATCTTGCTAAAATGATTGGCTTTGATGAGAGCATTTAATAATCTCTCACATTATATTGTTTCATTTTCATGTCTATGGGTAAGAATTGAGAAACAATTAGTACATTATGTTATTTGTAGCCAACAATACCAGAGGCCTAAATAGGGGACATGGGTCAAATCATTCTCAGAACATCCCAACCCACATCCCTTATTTGCGGGTATAACATTGTTTACCACATCTAACATAGCTCTAGTGTTGATTATTTTCCCATCCTCTCACACGTACATTGAAAATTTTGTAATGTGAAAGACTATTTGAATATGACCACTTGGGCCAATCAAAAGTGGTAAATGTTGTTTTGGTTGTTTTGGAGATCAATGTATTAAATGTACATGTTTATGAGTCCAAGTTGAGGGTCTAAAGTTCATCCCAACATATTATGTACATGTCATTTTACTACTCCTCGTACTTCTATTGGTGTTTGAAGTAGTTTTAATTTCTTGTGTTTTTTTTTGAGCTGGTGTTTGACATGTTGTTACTTCTGTGAAATGTTTTGAGGAGGTACATATTTGAGGTTTTGTCTTAATAATGAATTTGGGGTTTAGGGGCCATGTATGTAGTTCTTCTTACTTTATGGAACATTGCTTCAAGCATGTAGACTTTGGCACAGGTCAAGTTCCTTGGGCTGAAACCAGAGGGTTCTCTAAAATAAATTTAAAAAGTTGAAACCCGAACTTAAGGTTCTCTTGAAAAGCTAGAACTGGACAACACAGGTTCACAGAGGCTACTTAAAAGAAAACAGGAATGTACTGTCCTGATGAATGTACCTGAACACCTTCCATATATGCACATAAGACTTGCAAAATGATAGAAACAATGATTAAGCCTATGATAGAGGGAAATGATAGAGGGAAGTTGTGAGGACCTTCAATGAAATAGAGCATTGCCATTTATAGAAGTTAGTACATTTACAAAGTAGGAATTCTGTTGTCAGCACATTTACAGAGTAAAAAATCTGTAATAACAAAACAAAGGTGTTCTTGTGCATTAAGTGATTTCATTGGATTTTGAGTGAATTCACTGGTTGTTCTAGTGAAGAGGACTTACTGAATGCAATGAATTTATTGCATTGTTTCAGTGAAGAAGGATTATTCATTTCCACCCCATATTTTGTTATAGGGAAATTTGGGTGATACAATAACCTGTGAAAGTTTTTCAACAGTGCAGACAGAGGACAATTGGATTTTGAACTGCACCTAACTTGCACATTTGTTAGCGAGACTTGGGTCCCAGGGACAAATTAAAATTTGGGGACAAGACACATGAAAGAGAGAGAATGATGAGGAAAGCACCTCCTCCCTAACAAACAAGTGTGTTGATGGGGGAGGTGGGGGGAGGGGAATCCTCAACAAAACATGGGTCCAGACTTCCAATCTTGAGCGCCAGCTCGTAAGTGCATTACGGTGATCTATCTTTACAAGCAATTGCCCCTATCATTGTGCATCATGCTATGTCTCCTTTTAGTCCTTTAAATCTAACCTCACCCAATGGAGCAGAGCATCCGAGTTTGACAGTGGCCTAGAGTTCTTGCTCATCATCGCTTTCTGCCAGACTCTAGCCTTTCCAGGCATACACTAGATCTCGAGATTGAGTATAATTTATGTGCTCATTCTAATTCAATTGTAATATCGCTACCTCTTTGATCAGTCCCCTCTAGTACTGAATAGATCCCCTGCATATATAGATCTCCTCTGATCTGGAGCCTTGCACTAGCATTGTTCTTAGTCGAGCTTCAACCTCTTCTCCAGGGCATTGGCCTGTGCTTTCTCCCTCGTGTATGAATAGATCTCCTCTGAGCTTCAGAAACGAAATCTAGATCTTCGATTTTGGAATAGTACTGTTGTAGACAATTCTCACTGGGATTAGTACTGTCTCCCAATTGGAAAATTATATCTAGGTGTTTGGTTTGGGAGCTAGCTGCAAAGGATAGTCGAGTACCTAAGCAAGCACAGGAGAGTTCGGCATCCTTTTACGAAGTCAATCGACAGTTGCTGCAGGTATGGGATTCACGGGAATCCGGCGGGCTCTGGTGTTGTTGGCTTCTGTGGTAGCTGCCTTTCTGGCTGTGGTGGCTCATGCAGCGTACTTTCCCGTTGGCTTCAACGAGAATTACGCATCCAGCACCAACGCCGAACACACACAAGTTTTGGATGGCGGGGAGGTTGTCAATTTGGTCCTCGATCAAAGTTCTGGTAATAAATTTTGCTCCATTCTTCACACTCGACAATTCTTGCACTACTGAATGTAATATGTGTCGGAACAACAACCCAGATAGCTTTCGACCTTCAGCTGATCTTCATCTGGTGCCAATTGAGCTGCATTGCTTGGGATTTAGTTTCTCGTCAGGCTTGTACTAATTACCTTGATTCCTGCATCCACTAGTTGGAAATTGTTACAACATGACGCGATGTGTCCTGTTTGTTGACCATGTACAGCTGCTGCATTTGGATCCAAGGGGTTATATTTGTTCGGAGCTATCGGCATAAATATCAAGCTCGTCCCTGGCAATTCTGCCGGCACTGTTACTGCCTACTACGTAAGACTTTATACAACTAACTTGATCGATATATAGGACTAAATTGCAGATCACACTTCTTCAGAGCTACTGTTGTGAAGAAAATCAACATAGTTTCCTCTTGAGGGCTAATGCTGTGAAGAAAATTAACATGGTTTCCTCTTGGGTGCTAATGTCTCTCGAGCCCTTGCCAAGGGCGATAATCCAGGAAAACCCTCAAATGGGTTCCTTCCCCTATACATGAAGGAGGTGAAAACTTGCGCTCGATGGATCACACAAGAACCTGATTCCATAATTCCGGGGCATTGCCTGATAATTTTAGTGAAACCCAGTCATGAACTTACTATTAAAGATCACTGGTTGTTCAGTGATGGCGCTGAATTCCAAAATTCGAACTCAAGATTCTGCACGGGAAGAAGTCCTTGATGCCTCGCTCGTCTCTTGTTACCCTACAGATCTGTGCAGGAAATAGTTTAATTTTCTCTAAGAACGTCCTCGTCGCCCTCGTGCATTCCAGCTCTGGTCCATATAATTGAAGAGACATAAAATAATGTTGCAACTATATTGCATGTTGCAGTTGTCATCGGGAGGAGATCATCATGACGAGTTGGACTTCGAATTCCTGGGCAATGTGAGCGGTCAACCCTACACGCTACAGACAAATGTATTTGCCCAAGGAGTTGGGGGGCGGGAGCAGCGGATCAGCCTCTGGTTCGACCCAACTGCAGAATTCCACAGCTACGCCGTGCGTTGGACCAGGGAAATCATCATGTAAGAAAATCCTGGTCATGGATCCAAGGACAAAACTAGTGAGTCGCAATTCACATTCGCTTATAATTATGCTTCATGGTGGGTATGACCCACGGGTGGGGGACAGTCTCAAAATGCAAGGCCTGGGAACGCCCCCACCCATGGGCCATACCCATCCAACACAAAGCCCCTTCATACTTACACATCCTCAATCAATTTGAATGTGCATGTTTTGAGTCATTTTGGAGTGGAAAAAAGCTTATGCATTTGAGTCGGAGGTTGGGATGTGAAATCATAGCCAACAGGCAGACACGGCAGGAGGAGCCTTCAGGTAGCTGGGGTATCTCCAGGGAGGAGTTCTATGTCCATCCCACCTTAACTTGTGATATTTTTTCCATGGAATACAGATTCTTTGTGGACGATACACCGATTCGTGTCTTCAGGAACAATGAGATTCTGGGGGTGCCATTTCTCAACGCACAACCCATGGGTATATATGCCAGCCTCTGGGATGGGAGCTCATGGGCCACACAAGGGGGGAAATACCCTATTAACTGGGCTGCTGCACCTTTTGTTGCATCATTCCAGGGATTCGGGGTAGATGGGTGTGAGGTAGTTGGTGACAACATTGCAACTTGCGCAGCTGGTCCTGTGTATGCTTGGTGGAATGCGCAACGATATCAGTACCTAACTGCACAACAGATAGATGCTTTGAAATATGTGCAAAGCACCTATCTCTATTACGACTACTGCGCCGATAGAGTTAGGTACCCTATTGAACCATTCGAATGTGTGAAGAACTGGTATGGTTCATAGGAAAAGGCAGCTCCAAGCTTAGGATTGCAAACGTCACATTTTGAAGCATCAGGTATTTATATAACTGCCATTGAGACATTTCATGAGCAAGAAATGTGAGCGAGTGCATCATCATGATAGCTCCATGGGTGATCCACTCACTAACAACTAGATAATAATAATTCTGCTTGCCCATGTTACACAGCTAAGATTGTAAAAGCATGTGCCCTACTGGAGACATCCAACATCATGGTGAATAAACAGGAGGAAAATCAATTGTGAACAAGATTTTGATCTAGTAATTGGAATAAGCATTTCTTTTGTCATGTTTTGGATCAAACATCTCTACAAACCATGCAAATTATGTGTCAAGAGGCGTGTTAGTTTGAAGCTTGCCAATGAAGCATATATATAGAGATGAAGTTATTTTGGGGAAACAGAAACCAGAAAAGTATGAATATTTCCATTTAATCACAATTTCATTATCTTATAACTTCATAACTCTTGACTAGATTATAATTTCTTGGGGCCCCCATTTAGTGCTATTTGGAATTTTCAAATTTGATAGAGACTAGTTGAAATAAGGCAAGTTCCATAACCAATGGTACTAAGTGTGCCCAATGTCTTTGTTGTTTGCATAGCTACTTGAACTCATGTCCATGGCCCATCTTTGGGGGGGAAGGGGGTGGGTTCAGAGATAATTTATTATTTAAAACTAGTTGGTTGCTTGCATCACTTGAGAGGTGTGTTTTATTTATCACAGCGAGTGTGAACCAGCACCCATGTTGGTGCCTTCACCAATTTTTTGAGTGAGACCTCTTAGAGGCCATGTTAAGCTCCAAAAATGTTAGATTTGAACTGAGAGACCCTAATTTTAAGCATGGGATATTTGTAATATTTATTTAGAAATAATTTTAATGAATTTTGAGATTTTTACTACAGTACCAACATGGGTGCTGATTCACCCTGAAATATTGTTGCAGAGTTTTTTTTTAAAAAAATTTAGGGGAAGGGTTTAGGTTTAAACCTTTTTAAATTTGAGATTCCTCAAGGCCAATTGACTGTAGACCCTTCCCCTAAAGCAATTTTTTAAAATTATATTTATCTATTTATTTGAACAACCAACCTAGTGAGTAACTTCCTTCCAAGTTATGAAAATTCCCTCCAGGTTGTGGAAGTTCCTCTAACAGCTTGGAGCGTAACTTTCACATATCAAAAGTTTCTCTTCCGTCCTATCCATGCAACAAGTTTTCTTAGGCCCGGTGAGGGACCAAAAAATACAAAGATAAAAAGTTGCAATGCTTTATGACTGGGAACTGTGTTACCATGTACCTACTATATACATCTCTGAACCTGACACTGAAAATGACTAATTATTAGTAAAACATTTTTGGGAGACAATTGTTTTATTAATTGCATATTAAATAGTAACATACCACCTACATGCATTCATTAGTTATGTAATACCAAGATTTAGTCATACATCATATATAAGGCCCACTTTAGACAAGGTTCCAAGACCAAGTCAAATCAAATAGTGATTTAGGCTACATTGGTTTTTAAGGGAAAACCACTTGGTCCAGACCCGAAAAAAAAAAGCTTAAAGGAGAGCTCATGGTTTGAAGAATCAAAGTGTAAGCTATGGTCTAAGGTTGTTCATTTTTTTATTTTTTAAAATTATTATTATTATTATTATTATTATTCTTGTTCCTCAAGTTTTGTGAGAATAGGAGACATACTATGGGTTGAGTATATTGTTGCAACTCCTCCATTTTTCACCAATTTTAGAGTTGACATGGCAAGTTTTGTGGATCCTCTCACAAGGTGATTCTTTTTGACCAATTCTAGAATTAACTTGGTTAGTTTTGTGGATCCTCACTAGGTGATTGCTAGAAGGAGTGCATTTTTAGCCTTTCTAAATGCACAAAATGAAGGTGAATCAAAAGATAGGAAAAAAAATGAAGGATTAAAGTTTTAATTTTCACAAGTGGAAGGAAATTTGAATTTATAAGAGATGCCTAAACCAATTCCCATTCCAAAGATAAGCACAAAAGAAAAAATAGTTGTGATATCTTGTGCCTACACTCATCCATTGTGTAAACTAAGAACAAAAAATAAGAAAAAAATTCACAAAAGTAAAAAAAACCCATGGAAAAAAAAAAAAATTAATTTTTTTACCAAAGGTTAGCATAATCTTCTCACATGCCAATCACACTTTTTTTATATTGGAACCTTGAATTGGACCCCAAGCCTTTTAGACACAATCAGTATACCTTTAAAAAAAAGTTTTTTTAATGTTAAGAAAGGTCCAATTCGCTTCCAATTTGTCCTTAGGCTTTTGGTCGCTGGACCTTTGACTAAAACAGTCTTTAATTATATAGTTAAAAATAACTTATTGTTCTTCTTTTGCCGTACAATATAGGTATTTAGCTTAAATTCGCTTTTTTGATGATCATAATTCTTGTAACTTCTTTTGTTATTGTAATTAAAAACATATTTTTTTTTATGATCTTGGTGTTTGTTTGTTTATTTTTTATTTTCTGTTTTTTTCCTTTAGTTTATTCAATAGTTTATGGGCCCACGCATTGTTATGTGATGTGTATTTATTTTTGAGAAAAGTAGATTTATTAAATTAATTAATTTTTGAATCATGGATGCTACGGAGTTGTTAGAGCTCCAGGCTATTGAGAAGTACAACAGGAAGAATATTACATGTTGGCATTTTCATATAACATTTATTTTCAAGTCAAGAAAATTGTTGGACATTGTTAATGGTGAAGAATTCATAAACTACACAACTAATAATGAGGATTGGTAGCAAAAGAATTACAAAGTTTCTATTTAAGTGTTTTACAGATTGTTGATGTTGTGCACATGTAGATGAATTTGGGTTGTATATCAATAGTGAAGATGTGGAAGCAATTCATTTCAATCCATGGGCAGGCCATAAAAGAAAGTGTTTCACACTTATGGGAGAAGTTTTACTGGTGCAAATTACAGGAAGGCCAGTCGGTGGTGATCTTCTTGAATGAACTCATGTCCATTCGCAAGTAGTTAATCGAAGACATGTAAGTCATGATTGATGATCATGAAATGATGACAAAAATTAAGGTAGCCTTGCCTTATAGCTTTGATCCATTGCCGTTCATGTGGGATAGTGTTCCATGAGGAGAGAAAACATTACATGCCTTGACTAGTAGATTGTTGAAGATGGAATCATCTATGAAGCATAAACAAGATACTTTCGCTGAAACAACAAAGTCAGAAGTAATTTATGCATCAAAACCAAATAACATTAATGCATCCAATGGAGCAAGTGGCTCCAAGTAGTACATGAGAACTAGAAAATTTTTAGAGCTTTAAAAAGAAGAAAGCTCATGTTGAGCATGTGAAAATTCTTAAAAATCAAACATGTTTAATCAATTTTGTTCCATGGCAAATAATCAAGTTGTGATAGAACTATGTAGTCACCAATAGTGTGTTTTTATCCAAATATGGATCTTCATGGAATGATTGCATGGGGATTTACAAAGTTTATTAGATTTTAAGTACTTACATACCCATTCCCTTCTTCAACAACACAAAATGTTATTAAATATATATAGAATATATAATGTTCATAAATTATGTATTTCATTGTAATGGGGATAAAGAAGTTGCATGTAACTAGATTGTTACACAATTATCTAAAGGCTTGTTATATCCTATTTACCTTAAGAAAATGAATTTACGAAGAAAATTTTACTATCAATGGTGATGAGGTATGAAAGAACATCAATTCTAGGATGTCAAGACAACATTCTAACCAAAGTACAATCAAAGAATATTTAATCAAAACATATGTTCATAAAAATCAAAGACTATTTTGGAAAATGTGCTTAGCATTGGATTTTGGAAGGCACTTGAAGTGCTACAAGCATTGAAAGATTGAGTTCGACACCCATAATTGACATGCAAGGCATATGTGTATAGTTTTGTAATGTTATCTTATGTCATCACCAAAGTTGCTCCCTTTGTCAAGCACCTTTTTTCTCACTATAATTTCATCATGTTAAGGAAGAGAGTTGAGTTCCTCATGATTTGTCAAAGTTGCCAACAAGCTATTTCACTAATGTTGGGGATGGGATCCATATCAAAGGCTTAAATTTACCAAAATTTTGGACATTTAGTATCAATTTGAATCACAATTTTAAAATATTTATAATATAATAATATTATATTATTAGTCCAAAAATGGGATGGAGTTCATTAATCTAAATCATTATGAACTTTTAAAATGAAATAAATTCATCTCACTCTAATCATTTCATTTTGTTTAAAATTTTGTCACTATAATCACTATGTAATATTATCATGTTTCATTACTAATTAACATAATTCATTAGTAATTAAAGTAATTCGATATAATTTTTTTTAATGTTGTTACTTTAAGTATTGTAAACTATTATAAGTCAATTTATTCTAAGTTATTATACGTTAATTTACCTTAAATTATTTAAAATTATTCTACCTTACATTATATTCAACTATTATTGGTTATTCCAACCTATTATTTTACTTTAAACTATTATAGCTTAAAATAGCCTAAGTTGAAATATTTTAAAATAACAAAAAATAGCTTAATGTAAAAAAACTTATAATGACCTACAATGGAATAATTTATAATAGTCGAAAATAGCCCAAGGTATAACAATCTAAAATAACTTATAATAGTAAAAAATAACCTCGAATAACATAGGGTGAAATCATCAAGAACATCCTAAGGTGGAATAAACTAAAATAGTTAAAAACTACATAAGATAGAATAATTTAAAGTAGCCTAGAGTGGAATAGCCTAGAATAACTAAAAGTAGAATATCTTAAAGTAGCATAGGATGGAATAGCCTATAATAGTTCAAAATAACCTAGGGTGGAATAACCTAAAATAGTTTTAAATGGATTAATCAATAATAGCAAAGGGTGGAATAGTTTAAAATAATTAAAAATAACGTAGCTTAGAATAACCTAAAATAACCTAAGGTTAAGTAGCCAATAATAGTCTAGGGGGTGGGTGTAAAAATGAGTGGACCAATTTTTGAGCTTTTAAAAAACATTTGCAAAGTGTGTATCATTCTAATGACCATATTTGATAAGTTTTTTTTGTTTTTCTTATACCAATTTAATTTAAGGATATTGATTTGAATATGTATTTATTGGACATCTATTAAATTTCCATAATAAAGAAAAACATAAGAAATATGAACTTTCAAAATGAAACATTATAGACTATAATCTTGACAATAGTTTTTTAGATGGACTTTGAAATGGTCTAGTCATGTATGATGTGTTGGCTAGGGATTTGATTTTGGTTACATAAAATATTAAAAAAACTAAGTTTAAAAAGTTTTGCATGATGACATTTATAAGATTTTACCTTTGGATTTTAAAAAAAGTTTAAAAACACTATGAGAAAATTGTGTTTATTGCAACTTGTTTGATGCAACTAAAAAGTGTCCAATGCAATTAGATTACAACTAAATAGACAAGTTACAACAAACATGATTTTCTCATAGTGAAATAAGGTTTTTGAAAAAGTTATAAAATATTAGAGGAAAAAAATTTAGATTATTCTTGTGCATGTGTTCAAAAAAAAAAAACCTTTAAATGGGCTTTAAATTAAGTGGAAAAAATTCCCAAAGAACAAATGGAAAACCTTTCTAATGCACTTTAACTCACAAAAAATACCTTTGTTTTAGCTTTTAAAAGTGGTCATTTCTTGTAGCCCATTAGTCCATTGGGTGTGATCACAATCAAATGAGCCAACAATGATGAAGGACTCAAGGACTATAGTCCTTTTTATGGTCATTTTCACTTTTTCATAGAAAGGACTTTTGAGATGAAATCTTTTGTAATATGTTACTAAAAATACATATAATTTTTTCAGTACATCGCACTTTTTGTATTATCTTTTCATGAATAACTAAATTATTTTTTTAAGTGTACAAATTCTACCAAATTTACATTTTGTTTTGAAAAATTATTTTAATTTCAAATTGTGTGAAAAAATGTTTATTATTTAATTTTTTATTTTATTGTTTCATAAACTACAACTTTGTTTTAGATGCTATGTACATTACACCCCATTTACATGTGGTAAAAAACTTTTGAAATTTTGAAATTATGTTTAATAAGCTTTTAATTTTTAGAATGTTAGAATTTCAGAACTTTCAATTTGTGAATTTCTTTTTGGAATTCTTGAACATTCATATTAGTCATTTAGCATTACATTCCATGATTAATGTGACATTAAAGTGACGTCACAAAAATATATTTAACAAAATTATAATTTTATAGAGTTTTGGTGGTTTCTTAATGTGCTTTTTGGCTCATTTAATTGTGATTGCACCCCATTCATTTTGTTCACCCACCCTATGTGGATTAACCAATAACATCCTAAGGTGGAATACCTTAAAATAACTAAAAGTAGCTTAAGTTAGAATAACCTAAAATGGATTAAACAATAATGACTTAAAATAGCTAAACATAGTTTAGAATAGAATAATTTAAAATAATTGAAGGTTAAATAGCTTATAATAGTTTAAATTAAAATAGTTTAGAATAGCCAAGGGTGGAATAATCAAGAATAGTCTAAAATAATCGAAGGTGGATAATTTAAAATAGTTGAAAAGTAACGTAAGCTAGAAAAACTTCAAATGGCCTATGATTAACATAGGAATCTAACCTATGATAGCCTATAATAAATTAAAAAAATTGTGTGAATATAAATATATGGTGACAAATCATTTCATTTAATTCATTCATGATCAAATGGTTAAAGAATGGTTTCTTAAGCATGAAGGTGAAGGGAGGCAAGGGGTTCAAACTTTCACATTTGCACCCTAAGTTGGTGGATTAAATTGGTTTAGATTAACCTAGGTCTTTAGGTGCCTCACATAATCTAGGTTCCTAGTTAACTATTCTTCTCCACCTAACTTATTTATGAATTAGGAAACTAACCTAGTAAATTAACTATCAACAAATTTGATTAATTATTAGTGAATTAATTATTAATGAATTCATTTGTTTATAAAACTTGATTCATGTTCATTAGGAGTTAACCACTTTCACCATAGTAAATTTGTTCAAGTTCATTGAAAATCTATTGAAATACAAAATCAACTAAAACACATATTGATGTAATGATCAAGATTCAAGCAATGGTTATGATGGATTGTTTATAACTCAAATTATGATGATTATTTAACTATGGAATATATTTGTTAAATTGGCATTTTGATTATGTTCATTATTCTAATTACCTTGAATTTGATTCATGATATCATACACTACTACTAAAGTGAGGTGTAATTTACTAGCTTAAATCAATGTGGGACCTTAAAAGTGAAATAACTTCATTGCATTTTACTGATTTCACCTAGTGAAAGTTATTTCAATATAATATCACTATGTAGACATCATGTTTCATTTCTAGTTAACATAATTCACTATTACAATTTACTATAGCAAATAGGTTTATTTTTATGTTTTTAAAAATATTCTATCTATGCTAGTTTATAATATACCCTATATTATTTAAAGTTATTTTAATTATTCTAACTTATATTTTATGTAATTATAGGCTATTATAAATTATTGTACCTTAAATTATTATATATTATTTTACCTTAAAGTATCTTAATTAGTTTATTGTAAGCTTTTAAATTATTTTAAATTAAATTATTCAACTAACTTTAGGCTATACTTTAGTTATTTTATTTTAAATTAATATATGTTATTTCAAGTTATATTTTAAATTATTCAAGGTCATTTTACTTTATGTTATTATAAATTATTTTATCCTAAGCATAATAATTTAGAAT
>Ga0116227_10008443_pt1 | contig 19410 bp, 21 predicted proteins | sample S1TSphgellanicum_FD_89693 | JGI IMG/M metagenome (GOLD analysis project Ga0116227, IMG submission 89693) | Host-associated microbial communities from peat moss isolated from Minnesota, USA - S1T2_Fb - Sphagnum magellanicum MG | ecosystem: Host-associated > Plants > Peat moss > Unclassified... | reverse complement strand
TGCCGGAAAAATAGGGATCGAGCACCAACCCCGTTTTCCGGCTGATGCTCTCCTCGAGTCCCCCGCGCGCGCGCAGCTCGTCGCAGAAGTTGGCCGTGCGGCGATCTTGCCACACGATCGCGTTGTGGACCGGTTTGCCGGTCTTCCGGTCCCAGATGATCGTCGTCTCGCGCTGGTTCGTAATGCCGATTGCGATGATCTCTTCGGGTTTGGTTCCGGTTTGGGACAAAACGTCGCGGACCGTCCCGATTTGGCTCTCCCAAATGTCGTTCGGGTCGTGTTCGACCCAGCCCGGTTGCGGAAAATGCTGCGGAAACTCGCGCTGCGCGTTACCGAGCGGCCGGCCTTCGAGGTCGAAGAGCATGCTCCGGCTGCTCGTCGTGCCCTGGTCGAGTGCGAGCAAACATTTCATCGATCGACTCCTATCGTCAAAAGTGCGTTATAAAGCGTCGGTACGTCCGGGAGATGCGCCGGGATTACGAGCCGCGAGGGTGGCTCCGATGAAGAAGTCGTAGATGAACGGCGCGATCGCGCCGCCCACAAGGGGGCCCAGAATCGGCACCCACCAGTAGCCGTAGGGTCCGGGGAACGCGTTGGATCCCCAGCCTTCGAAGAAGGCGAAGAGGCGCGGTCCGAAATCGCGCGCCGGGTTGATTGCGTACCCCGCATCGACGCCGAACGACATGCCGATCGCGGCAACGGCGAAGCCGATCACGAGCGGACCGAGGTTGGATTGCACGCCCATGTTGCGCGCGTCGATGATCGCCATGACGAAGAGGACGAGGAATCCCGTGCCGATCACCTGATCGAAGAACGGTCCGACCAAGCTGCTGCCGAAATACGCGCCGGGGCCGGTCGCGAAGATGCCGAGCGTACCGGCACCGCCGGGGTCGGCGCGCGAGACGATCTTATGCGCGACGTTCCACGCATTGATCGCGGGGAAGTAGTCGGCGTAGACGATCGCCGCACCGGCAAAGGCGCCGGCGATTTGGGCGCCCCAATAGGGCAGCACTTTGCGCCACGGATGGTCGCCGTGTACGGCGAAAGCGAGCGTCACGGCGGGATTCAGATGCGCACCCGATGGTCCGCCGGAGACGTAGACTGCCATCGTGACGGCGAGCGCCCAGCCCCAGGTGATCAGCAGCCAATCGCCGGCGCCGACGAAGATTGCGGGCGTCCGGCCGGACATCGTCAAACCCACGACGGCCACCGCCACGACTCCCGCGCCGAACGCGAGCAGCGCGAACGTGCCGATAAACTCCGATAGGAGTTCGCCCCAAATGCCGGATCTCCAACTGGCTTTGCTCTGCGAAGACTGAACCACGTGCATCCTCCTCGTTTGAGATATTTGTTTAGCAGTAAATAAATGGGTCGGACCGTTACATGATCTTGTTCATCAGGCGTGCCTCTTCGGCACGTTCGCGTACCTCGGCCGAGCCGGCATCGCCGGCCGCCGAGACCACGGCGAGAATCGCGCCCTCCACCAAGGGCGCATCCGCCATCGAGACGCGCTGCTGCAGCGCATCGTCGAGCATCTCGATCGCGATTTCCGTGTTGAGGTGCGCGCTGCCGAGATCCATCAGCACGACCGCTTCCTCGCAATGTCCGAGCGCTTCCACCAGCGCCCCAAAAATCGCTGGCGCGCTCGTGCCGATGCCGCCGTCGTCCGTGCCGCCCACGGCCCACACCGAATTGGAACCGCGCGCCATTTGCAACGCGAGTTCACGCACGCCCTCGGCGAGTTGTTTGCTGTGCGAGACGACGACGACCGCGGTGCGGCTCACGCCGGCAGCGCCTCGGCGGCGGCCTCGAATAAGAGCGTGGTGCTGCGGCTCCCCGGGTCGCGATGCTCCCGCGAACGCTCGCCGAGATAACTCGCGCGCCCCTTGCGCGCCACAAGCGGTATCGTCGCGTCGGATCCGGCGCTCGCCGCCCGCGCGGCCGCGCGCAGCGCCGTGCCCAGATCGTCGCCGCGCGCGAGCCCCGCTTCGAGGGCGTCGACGGCGGGCGTGAACGCGTCGACCATCGTCTTGTCGCCCGGCTCCGCCTTACCGCGTTCGCGGATTCCGTCGAGTGCGGCGCGGAACATCCGGGCCACGTCGCCCGCATCGAGCGAGCCGCAACCCGCGACCGCCTGCGACGCGCGCAGAAAGGCCGTCCCGTAGAGGGGACCCGAGGCGCCGCCCGTTTTCGAAATGAGCGCGTTTGCGACCGCGCGCAGAATCGCGTCGGGCGTCGCGCCGCCGGCCGGCAGTCGCTCGACCGCGGCGCGCATGCCGCGCTGCAGATTGATCCCGTGATCGGCGTCGCCGATCGCCGAATCTAGCTCCGTTAGCTCCTGCGCGTGCGCGTCGACGGCGGCTGCGAAACGCTCGACGAACGTGGTCACGGCGTGCGCCTCGGGCATCCGCGCTACAGGCCCCAGCGGAGCGCCGCGGTGTGCACCGGCGCGCGCCAGAGATCGAGCAGCTCGTCGTCGACCCGCAAGAGGGTGACCGAACAACCCTGCATGTCGAGGCTCGTGATGTAATTGCCGACGAGCGCCCCCGCTATTTCCACGCCGCGGTCGCGCAACATACGGTCGACGTCGCGATGCGCAACGTAGAGCTCGAGCAGCGGCGTGCCCCCCATGCCGTTGGTCATGACGATCACGCGCTCGCCGCGCCGCAGCCCGAGATCCTCCGCGCTCGCGCGCACGAGCGTCTCGACGATATCGTGCGCTTCGCGCAGCGCCGTCCGTTCGCGACCCGGTTCGCCATGGATCCCGATGCCGATTTCGATCTCGCTCTCGCCGAGGTCGAACGTGGGGCTGCCCTTCGCGGGAACCGTGCACGACGTCAGCGACATGCCCATCGAGCGGCCCTCCGCCGCGACCTTCTTACCGATGCGCTCGACCTCGGCGAGCGGCGCGCCGCGTTCGGCTGCGGCGCCGGCGATCTTTTCGACGAACACGGTCGTGCCGACGCCACGCCGACCCGCCGTGTAGAGCGAATCTTGGACGGCAACGTCGTCGGCAACGAGCACGGTTCGAACGTCGATGCCCTCGCCGCGGAGCAACTCCGCGGCGAGATCGAAATTCATGACGTCGCCCGTATAGTTCTTTACGATGAAGACGATGCCCGCGCCGCCGTCGACGTGGTGCGCCGCCGCTTCCATTTGGTCGGGAACGGGACTCGTGAAGACTTCGCCCGGGCACGCCGCGTGCAGCATGCCGTGTCCTACGAAGCCGCCGTGGAGCGGTTCGTGGCCGGAGCCGCCGCCGGACACGAGCGCCGCGCGGCCGCGCACCGGCGGGCCGGCCCGGTAGATGACGCGCGGTTCGCGCTGGTAGCGAACGAGATCCGGGTGGGCGGCGGCGAGCCCCTCGCCCGCCTCGTCGACGATCGCTTCGACCCGATTGATGAGCTTCTTCATTGGCTGCCTTTCCTTGCCGCGATGTGCGAACGGAGTTCGGTTTTCAACCAAGGCACGAGTCCCGGAGCGATCGAGAGCGAGTCGACCTCGCTTTCGATCCAGAGTTGCGCGAGCGCCGGGTCGCTCGCAGCTTCGCCGCAGACGCCGACCCGCAGGCCGGCGTCGCGAGCGCGTCGCACGATCTCGCGCAAAAAGCGCCGCCACGCGAGGTCGCGGCCCTCCTCGGCACCGGATGCCGAAAAGCGATCCGCGGCGAAGAAGAACTGCTCGAGATCGTTTGTTCCGAGACTGGTAAAGCGCGCGCCGGCGCGCGCGAACGCGTCGAGCGCGTATGCCGCGGCCGGAACTTCGAGCATGAATCCCAGTTCCGGCATCGCGCGCGCGTGCTCGCGGGCAACGGCCGCGACCGCATCGCGCGCGCGCTCGAAATCGACAGGCACAGCGATCATCGGAAACATAACGTGCAGATCGCTGCCGTCAAAGCCCGCGAGGATCGCCGCGAGGTGGCGGGCGAAAACCTGCGGATGGTCAAGGAGTAAACGAATGCCGCGCGCGGCGAACGGGCCGTTGCCGCCGTCGAGCCAGGGCACGGACTTATCCGCGCCGAGATCGAGGGTGCGAACGACGATCGGCTTCCCCGCGAATGCCGCCGCGATGCGGGCGTACGCGGCGCGTTCTTCTTCAAACGGCGGCGCCGCGGCGCGTCCGGCGTAAAGGAGTTCGGTGCGCACGAGTCCGACGCCGTCGGCGCCGAGCGTCGCGCCGAGCAGCGCGTCGTCGGGCAGGTTCACGTTCGCATACACGGCGAGCGCGCGGCCGGCACACAGTACCGGCGCGTCGTCGCGTTCGGCCACAACGCGCCGCGGCGGGTTCGCTGCGAGGTCGTCGGGAGAAGGCTCGAGCGCGAGCCAGCCGGCGAATCCCTCCAGCAGCGCCCGCGCCGGCCGCTGGCCTGCGACGGTCTCGAGCTCCCGCGCCGCCGCGCCGCGCAAACTAAGCGCCGGCACGCCGAGCCCGCGTGCGACGATCGCCAAATGTGCGGTCGGCGCGATATCGAGCAGCACGAGCCCGGCCACATCCTTCGCCCACGCGTGCAACTCGAGCGGCGAAAGATCCCGCGCGACGACCACGGCGCCGGCGGGCGGCGCAGCCGCCCCGCCAAGCATGCGCACGAGCTGTGCGCCGAGCTGTTCCACATCCTCGGCGCGCGATCGCAAATACGGGTCGTCGAGCGCCGCGAGCGTGGCCGCAGCACTCGCAGCCTCCGCCGCGACGGCAGATCCCAGGAGCTCGCCCGCCGCCAAACGGCGCCGCACGCCGTCGGTCCAGAGCGGATCGTCCAGCAGCGGGCCGTAGAAATCGGCAAGGCCCGCCGGCAGTGCCGCCGCGTCGGCGCGCAACGCGTCCCGCGCCCGTTCCAGGTCGTCGAGGGACCCTTCGGACTCGCGTGCCGGCGGCGGGGCCCACAAGGGCCCTTGGGCCACTCCGGGAACGAGTGCCGCTCCACTCCATCGCATCGTCGAACAAAAATCCACCAAGGCTCGAGTAGGCAAGTGGAGGAATCCTACATTTGTCGCTTGCTTCTGTCAAGCACCAATCAAAAAATTTCAAAATCGATCAAATGACGCTGCGAAGTGTCATCGGCCCCAGGAAAAATTCGCAGGATCACCACGTTGGGTGCGCGGAAACGATCATGCCCATGACGTCTTCGGAGCGTCGCGACCTGATGCTACGGCACCTCGAGCATCGCCGTCATGCCGGCGTGGAAGAGCTCGCCGAGGTGCTGCGGTCGAGTATGGCGACGGTCCGGCGCGATCTGAACCGATTGGAGGCCGCGGGTCTCTTGAAACGCGTTCACGGCGGCGCCGTCGTTTCCGGCGAGCCCGTCGCCCGTGCAGAGATCTCCGCGGGCGACGAGGCGCTGGCGCGGGCCATCGTCGACCAGCTCGCACCCGGTGACGCCGTGATCATGGAGGGTCAGGTCGTCATGCCGCTCGTCGCCAAACTCTTAGTCGCAAAACCGCTGCGCATCGTCGTCATCTCGAACGAACTCGAAGTCGCGCGCACGCTCGCCACGCGGGCCGGCGTCGACGTGATCATGCTCGGCGGCAAAGTCCATCCCCGAGGCTACACGCTCCCGCAAACCGTCAGCGCGGGGGACCTGAAATTCGTCGTGGCCACGAAGGCGTTCGTCGAGGTCGAAGGGCTGCACGCCGGCGCGGGCGCCACCGCCGCCGGCGCGGACGACGCGCGTTTCAAGCGCGAATTGTTGCAGCATGCAATGCGCAAATACGTCGTCGCGCCGTTCTCGCGCTACGGACTCGCGTTCGCCCACCGGATCGCACGCTTTGGCGAAATCGACGCCTGGATCACGACGGCCGTCGCGCCGGACGCAAGACCGTCGCTCGCGTCGTTCGACTGGGACGTGATCGAAGGAGCGGCGTGAAACGTTGCGTCGAACTCGTCGTCGCGGATCCGATGGGGATCCACGGCCGCCCGGCGGGCGCCCTCGCGATCGCCGTCGCGAGAAGCGGCGCGCGCGTCCACCTGCGTTGCGGCGCGAGGAGCGCCGATGCGTCGAGCGTGATCGCACTCCTCTCCCTCGGAGCGAAATCGGGCAGTCACGTGGTCGCCGATATCGAGGGTGACGACGCTGCGGTCGCCGTGGTCGAGAGCGCGCTCGAAGAAATGTTTGCGAAGCCCGGCGGCTGAGGGCTCGAGCTCAAATGCGTTTAGCTGTAGAGCAAGAAGCGTTCGCGCACGGCTTCGAAAACGCGCGTGCCCGGCAGCCAGTTGGCGAGAATCGTGCTCGCGTCGAGACCGTCCTCGAGCCCTTTGCGCAGCGTGTCGGTGCCCCAATCTTTATCGAGTGCCGCCGGATCCGGTATCGAGATCGCCCCGGGCTCGATCTTTCGCACGGCGACGAGAATTTCGACCGCCGTTCGCACGGCGCGAAACGCGCTCGGCTCGGTTACGATGAGCTCGACGCCCGTCAACGTCTTGCCCGCCCAAAAACCGGCGATCGGCGTCCAGGCGGCGGCGCGGAAGAACACGCCGGGAATCGGCCGGTCGTTGAGGTAGGCCGCGAGCCGGGCGCCGTCGAGTTTGTAGGCCCCCGCGTATTTGAACGGCTTCGTGTAGCCGGTTCCGTTGTTGATGCCGGCGCCGTCGATGAGACCCGTCGCCGGATAAACGAGCGCCGTTCCCCATTCGGGAATGTTCGGCGACGTCTGCACCCACTGCAATCCGGTGTCGGGCCAAAACATGGCGCGCGTGTAACCGCGCATCGGGATCACGCGCAGCGAAGCGCCGATCGAAAAGTGCTCGTTGAAAAGCCGGGCGAGTTCGCCGACCGTCATGCCGTGACGCACCGGGATCGGGTAGAGTCCGATGAACGACGCGAAACGCTCGTCGAGCACCGGGCCTTCGACGACGCTGCCGCCGATCGGGTTGGGCCGGTCGAGCACCCAGACGGTTTTGCCATACGTTTTCGCGGCCTGCATCACGTACGCAAGCGTTGAAATATAGGTGTACGCGCGGTCGCCGACGTCTTGAATGTCGTAGAGCAGAACGTCGACGTCCGCGAGCATCGCACCCGTCGGATGGCGCGTCGTCCCATAGAGGCTGTACACCGGCAGGCCCGAGCGCTCGTCGACGTACGATTTCACGTACGCGCCCGCCGCTTGATCGCCGCGCAACCCGTGTTCGGGCGAATAGATCGCGCGGACCGAGATTTCCGGAATGTGCCGGATCGCATCGACGATCGTTTCGAGGCGCGACGTGACGCCCGTTTGATTCGTGACGATCCCGACCGGTCGCGTTCCCAATTCGCGCCACGTCTCGCCCAGGAAGACGTCGTCACCGAGCGTGACGTTGGCCGGCGGCAACGGCGCGGCGATTGATTGCTTGGCAGCCGCGCCGGACGCGATGACGGTAGCGCCCGCCGCGCGCAAGAATTCGCGTCGACGCATCTTAGTTTGAAATCATATCAAAAAACTAGCCGATCCCGGTCCATCCTCAACTGCGGCAAATCGCGCCCTTGGGCACGGACTTATAGCGCCGATGCATAGCTCCAAATCCTGCACACGGAAGCCGAGCCGGGAAGCGGACGAGAAGATGTCACTCGTTCGCACTTGGCGTACCCATCATGTCGCCTGCGCGGGCCCAAGCGCTTATCGCGAAGTTCGGAGCCACCCCAGACATCTTCACAGCGACGCGCGGTCCGAGCGAGCCTACTGGGTCGCGCTCAGGCCGACATACCAGGACCGCAGTGCGTGCCCACGCGGGGGGGCGTAATTCGCGCGCAGGCGCATCGAGATCGCGGCGGCCACGACTTCCGCCGTTTGCGTCGAGGCATCGGTACTCCAGCGGTGGAGCAGATCGAGGCTTGAGATGAGGGGTACGCCGTCGCGCGGCGCCGCGCGCATGACGGCGTTGTCATCCGAGAGCACCGCGATCCCGCGTTCTTTTGCGACGGCAAGCGTTTGTGCTTCGCCATCGTCCATTTCCGTCGCGTACCGGGCGGCGAGCGCTACCTCCGCACCCGTGAGCGTAGCCCGATCGACGTCGACACCCTCGCGTTTCAAAAGCGCCCCGTCGATCTGAACCTTGCTCGTACGGTGCTCATCAGAGTAAAGATATAGCATTTCGCTCACGACCTTCGGTGAGAGCAGCAGCTTGCGAGCGCCTAATATGCGTGGAGCGTGTCCGGTGGCGAGCAGGTTGAGCAACGAGCTCGCATCGCACGCCATAAGCGTCAGGCCGTCACCTCGATCGGCGTATCGAATCCCGGCGCATTTGGGTCCTCTGGATTCTCAACGGCTAGGAGCAGCTCGCGCGCTGAGAGTCGATCCGTGCGCAGCATATCCATCACGTCGCCCTCGGAGATTTCTCCGCGTCCGTAGAGCGTCGCAACAAGATAGGTGTAGCGGAACGGTAAGCGATCGGCGTATTTGCGATTCTCAAAGCCCATCGACTGCTCGGCCTTTCGCGCTTGGAAGCCGCGCTTCCGTAGCATCTCGAACGTGCCGACGCCGACCCGTCCGAGATCCTCGAGTCGCCGCGTTACCGCCTCGAACGAGACATCAAAGAACCGCGCGAGCATGACCAAGTGAGCCACCGTCATCCTTCCGCCGGCATCATTGAGTAGCTCTGAGAAGCGTCGTGATATCCCCGAGCTCGGCATGAGAAAGCGCGATGCGAAAGCATCGGCGAATTGCTCGCGCCGATTGCGCCGCGCGCCGTCATCGATCGTGACTTCGGCTTCGTAGCGGTCGGAGAGAAAATGCGCGTACTCATGGCAGAGCGTCCAGCGAACGCGTCGCGGATCGTGAGCGGAGTTGAAGCCGACGAGTGGTCCGAAGTCCGAGCTATAGGCGAACACCCCAGCGATGCGTGTCGGACCCAGATTCGGAAGTCCGAAAATCCGCAGGCCCGCGTCTTCCTCTAGGAGCCCGCGCAAGTCCGGCAGCGGTCCGTCGCCAAGTCCCAAGCGCAAGCGTTCCGTCGCGGCGAGTTCTTCGGCCGCACGGTCGACGTTCGCTACGCCCTCGATTGGAAAGACCGGCGGCTCGCGGCGCGTAATGCGCACGCCGGCAAGACGCTCGAGGGTTGCATAGCGCCGGCCGAGCGCTTCGAGCTCGTCGACTGCCGGCTGAGCCTCATCGAACCTGCGTAAGCCACGGAAACGCAGCGCCGAGAACGTGTCGACGGATTCTAAGTTTGCAAGCTCGCGCACGGAGACGCTGAGTTGGCTCGCAATCGTCGCAAGCTCAAGGGCACTTGGCGCTCGCTGGCCCGATTCGATCGCAATATACGTTGGACGCGAAATGCCGAGCGCCCGCGCCATCGCGTCCTGCGTGATGCTCGCGCGTTTGCGAGCGGCGGCGACGTTCGTTCCCACGCGCGCTGGGTCGAAGTTAGTGGGCACGTCGAACTTGCTCGAACGCGATGACCTCGGTAATGTGACGTCGTAGGAGTTGTATCGTTTCGTACCTCAGGTGAGCCGTGGGCGTTTTGGACTCAACAACCGACGTACGCAACGTCGGCTGGTACTTTACCAGTGCAGACCAGGGATCCAGCTCTTCCAAACGTCGCTTGAGTTCGCGCGCATCATCGAGATCGCGGCGCGGCGCATCGCACGACGTCGTATAGCGGATCGCCGATAGCGCATCGGGCGGGAGGCTCGCGCACATCTCTGCTTTCGTGCGAAAGCGATTGGGATACACGAGCGTTGCCTTCGAACCCCAGAGGAGCGCTGCGATCTCAGACCAGAGCGAGACGTTTGCCGGATGGAGTACTTGCGATGAATAATGATCCATCTGAAGATTCGGCACCGGCAGATTCAGGATGCCGAGTCCATTTTCCGAGACGATGACGTCCTGCGAATCATAGGCCGCCGAGACGACGAAGCCAGCGGCGATCGCAAGCATGGTGCGCGACCGCTGCGATCGCTCTTGTGCCGACGCACGGGGCGGGTCGTCCAGGTGAAAGAACGACCCACAAAACGTAAGGTTTTCGGGGCGCAGGCGCTGCAGGTGTGAGCGCACGTCATTGATACGCGCGCCTTTCCGCGAATTAGTCGAAAGCGAAACGAAGCACAGTCGCTCTTGCGGGCGCTCGGAGAGCTGCTGCACGGCACCGCAATAACTATCGAGCCCATCACTCAGTAGCACGACCGAGGTCGGTCGTGGCGTTTCGAGCGCGAACGGCACGCGAAGCGAATCACGATGACGTTGCCGCGCCGGACGATGCGTGAACTCGAATTCGGCGTCATCACCGGTCGACTGCCGGATCAGGTTATGCAGTGTCTGCGCCACGCTTTGCCAGCGGTCGACGTCGGAGACCGGAAAGTCGAAGACAAAAGCGCTTGCCACCGACGCCGCACCGCTTCGCGAGGTCGTCAGCGACCCGCGCTTTAGCAGCTGGCATGATCTGATCGAGCACTTCGTGGCACTCGACGTCGTCTTTGTAGTTCTTCTGCACGTGCGCGATCGCGCGGGTTGCATCGCAGACATCCTGAGCGATCCTCTCGAGGAAGGCTCGCGATTCGCCGTGGCCATCGCGCGTCTCCGCAAACGCTCGCGCGACTTGCTGCGCCGCGAGCGAGTCGTTCTCCGACGCGCCGAGCGTCTCGCTGACGCTGCTTTGAGCGAACAGGCCGCCGCGACCATCGAGGGCATCGCACGCCGCCTTCAGTCGACCGACGAAAGCGGCCGAACCTGGCGGCAAGAACCGGCGCACGCTGTAGTTTGCCAAGCGGTCGGCGCACTCGCCAATGTCGCGCTCGGGTCGGCACAACTCGGCCCGAACGCCAGCGAAGCCTTTGCCGAGGACTTTGCCGTAGACGTCTTCGTCGGTCACCAGTCGATAATAGCGCCCTGGTCTTTACTTTGTCAAAGGTTCAAATTCGAAAATCTCGTATTCGTTTGACAATTAAGGCTGGACTGAAAAGAGACCAAGCTTTCCGCGCCATGGGATCGGACGTGCCAGCGGTCGCACGTCCTCCAAGAGGAAGCACCAGGGGCCCGCAACCCAGCGCTGTTGGTCATCGGGTACCTCCGGCGGGCGCAGTGGATACCTTAATGCCTCGCATCGCGAACGACGGCCCGGTCCTCAGTATGTGGCTCGCGACGTGCGGCCGCCGCAGCGCTAAGCAGTACGCCATTGCCATCCGACCTTTGCTTCGCCGCGTCGATCCGCTCAAAGCTTCGGCAGGTGATGTCCTAGCCTTCGCGCTCGAGCAGCCAACTGATCATACACGGCACAAAGTAGTCACAGCCCTGAACGCGTTCTTCGGCGACCTCATGGACCTTGGCGTGCGCCCGGACGATCCAGCCCGCCGGCTTCCCGAGCGTGTCCAAGCCGCGCGGGCGAATGAAACTTTGCGCGCATCGTTCGAGCGTGTCGGCACCGACCGCGCGGACTACGAGTCGGCACGCTGGTCCGATGTGCTCGCGGGCCTTCTTTCAAGCGTGGCTGATGGAAGCAAGCCGCTCCCGCCCAGCCCGGTGATACGCGAACTCGAAGATGCGCTGCTCGCAAAACTCGGCACGCTGACGCGCGAACGCTTCAAAGACTTGATGCAGGCGCCGATCCTGGGATCCTGATCGCGCCGCTTCAGAGGCCACCATCGCTACGTTCGAACACAACGATACAAGTTCTAAACGAATTCCGGCCGCACGTGTTGCGGGATGAGGCGCGCTGCGGCGGCAAGTTCGAAGAGGTTTTCGATCGCGGCGACGCCGTCGGCGCCGAGGTCGAGTGAGTAGTCGTTGACGTAAAGGCCGATGTGCGCGCGCATCACCTCTTCGTCCATTTCGAATGCGTGTTCGCGCACGTACGGTGCGACGGCGGCTTCGTCGTTGCGCGCGAAGGCCAAGCTGCGCCGGATCGTCTCGTCGATTTCGCGCGCCGTACGTTCGGGGACGTCGCGGCGAACGAGAATCGCCCCGAGCGGAATCGGATTGCCCGTTTCGCTTTCCCACCACGCACCGAGGTCGGCGACTTGGACGAGCCCGGAACGGGCGTACGTGAAACGCGATTCGTGAATGATGAGACCGGCATCGACCTCGCCGTTCGCGACCGCATCGACGATCGCGTCGAAGCGCATGACGACCGCGTCGATCGGACGCCCGAGCGCGAGACGCAACAGCAAGTAAGCCGTCGTCATCGGCCCGGGAATCGCGATCCGGGCGTGCGGTTTGAAATCGGCGAGCGCCGGGACGGAACCCGCCGGACCGGGTTTTGCGATGACGAGCGGGCCGCAGCCGCGGCCGAGCGCTCCTCCCGCGCGCAGGATGCGGTATCGCTCGAGCAGATACGGGATCGCGCCATAACTGACTTTCGTCAATTCGAAGCGGCCGGCGCGGGCGGCTTCGTTAAGCGCTTCAACATCGTCGAGGACCACGTCGACGGGCGGTGCGCCCGCGAGCAGCCCGCGCGTCCAGGCGGCAAAGATGTACGTATCGTTGGGACACGGCGAATAGGCCAGGGACAGCGTTTGGGTCGAGGTCATCATTCTTGTTTGGTTAGCTCCACCGCGTCGTCGGCCGACCAGGTTCCGTTGGGAAGCTGTTCCTCGTCGTAGATTCCAAAATCGCGAGCGTCTTTGTGAATGATCGTGAGACGGCGCTGATACAGCCGTCCGACGGCGACGGTAAAGACGCCCGAGAAGACGATCCGGTTCCCGCGCCAACCGTCGGGGGACGTCCAGATTCCGTACGTGGGATTTCCCTCGAGGCGAATCAGAATGTAGCGATTGACGAAGGGATCGTACGTGATGTAGAACTCGTCGCGCGCCTTTCCGTCGGCGCCGAAGAACCAATGCTTCTTCATCGTGTAGGCAAATACGTACGTATTGAGGCCGAGATCGCGCGACGTGCCGCTCGGCAATTCTTCGACGTTGCGGGCGCTCCACGTACCGAGCATCCAGTCGAACCGTTTGAGTTGGGGTAAGCCCGCCGCGAGCGTCCGGCGCACGTCGGGGTCGAGCATCGATTGCGGAATGGTCGGCTGCAGTAACGTTGCCGAAACCGGCGTTCGCGCCGGCGCGGGGGTGCGTGCCGGCGCCGCGGTGGCTGCCGGTGCGGGGGTGGGTGCCGGGGAGAGCGTCGGCGCCGGTCCCGTTCCCGTGACCCCTTTCGGCACGGGTAGCGTCGACGGCGCCGGTCCGTTGCTCGCGGCGGGGAGCGGCGCGGTTAGCAGCGGCGCTGCTGCTGTCGCGGCAGTTGCCGGTACGGGCGCCACGGTTGTGGCCGGCAGCAGACTTGGAACCGCACTCGGCGGCGCATCGCGAAACCCGAACACCGACCGGTAGCGGCTGCGATGATGCGCCGCCGCCGACGGCGACGGCGACGGCGACGGCGCGGGCGACGGGACCGGCGAGGCAGCGATCGGCGCCGGTGACGCTGCGGGCGAACTCGAAGCCGGCGCAGCCGCCGCAAGCGGAGCTGCCGCGCTCTCGGCATCTCCGAACGCCGCGACGCTCGCGCATCCCACCGCGGACATTCCAAGAAACGCGAGCAACCGGGGTCCGTTCACGACTCTCTCCTAAGCGATGCAATCCAAGACCGCGTCGAGTGCGCGAGCGGCCGCGCGCGCGCCGAGCGCAAAATCCCACTGCGCGGCATCGCGCGCGCCGACGTAATTCGAGATACCCCGCACCTCGAGCGACGCGACTCCCGCGACCGCTGCGGCCCGTAACACCGAGAACCCTTCCATCGACTCGACGTCGGCGCCGAAGCGTGCCTGCAGCCGCGCGGCGGTCGAATCGGTCGCCGTGACCTGCGCCACGGTTAGGCCGCGGACCAATTGCTGAAGGACCGTATTATCGCGGCAGCGCGCAAGCAAGCCCGCGTCGGCACGTGCCCGATCGGCGAGCGTTGCCCCCTCGGGCAGGGAGAGCGCCGCGCCGCCCTCGAGGCCGAAGTCGGCGAAGGTTTCGTCGCCGACGAGCACCGCATCGCCGAGGCGCGCAGCGCCTCGGAACGCTCCCGCGATGCCGGCGTTGACGACGGCCTCGTACGGCGCGCGAGCGAGCGCCGTTGCCACGGCGATCGCCGCTTCGACGGGACCGACCCCGCAGGCCACGACCTCGACCTGCGGCCGCCGAACGAAATAGCGCAATTCCGCGAGAAGCGCGCAAACGACGAGAATCACGGCATCACCGAGCGCCGATGAACTTATGCGTTTGCAAACCGAGCCGAAAACGTTCGGGCCGCGCCTTGACGGCGGCCAGCGCGAGCGCGATGTTGGCCGGTTTGTTGCCTTCGGGCTGAAGAAACGTCGGCACGACGCGTTCGCCGAAAGCGGGCAGCCACTCGTCGGGAACGCGGCCGTCCACGATGAGCTTGACTTCGTTCGCGCGCGATGCCATCTTCGGATCGAGACGTTCTTTCGGCGAAACCGTCAGCCAGACGTCGCTCGGAAGTTCGAGCGCGATCGTGCCGTTCGATTCGATATGGACGCGGCGCCCGTCGTCGCGCAGCGCCTCGATCAACAGGCGCGTTTCGTCTTGTGCGAACGGTTCGCCGCCGGTGAGGATCACCATCGGGCAGTCACCGCCGAGCGCGCGCACGCGCGCGACGATGTCTTCGACCGACGCGAATTCTTTCAGACTGAAATCGGTATCGCAGAAACGGCAATTGAGGTTACAACCGGCCAGCCGCACGAAAACGGCCGGCGAACCGGTCCACGTTCCTTCACCTTGCACGCTGTAGAACGTCTCAGCGAGCGCGAGCATCTTCGCTCCGGACGACCGCGCAGGCCGACGCCGTTTCCCACACCACGATTTCGTCGAGTCCCTCGACGCGCGCGAACAGTTCGTTCCAAATCCAGAGCGCGATCTCTTCGGCGGTCGGATTGGGCATGAGATCGTTGAGCGACGTATGATCGAGCCGTTCGACGACGTGCGGCCGCACGACCGCCGCGAGCGCATCGAAATCTACGACCATGCCCGTCGCCGGGCCGGCCGCCTGAAGGGCGCCGGCGACCGCGACTTCGACCCGATACGAGTGTCCGTGCAAGCGCGCGCACTTTCCGGGATGGTGCGGGAGCACGTGCGCCGCTTCGAAGCGGAAGGTTTTTCGGATGACCACGACCGGGTACCGTTCGGCACGGCGCGGGAGCCCTCCGGTCGTTCTCTAGAGATCGCCTCCGGGCCGCATCGCTTCGAGGCGCTTCTTGAGTTCGCCCAGGAACGCGTTTGCGACCGTTCCGTCGAGCACGCGGTGGTCGAGCGAGAGGCAGACGTTCATCATCTGCCGGATTGCGATCGCATCCTCGACGACGACCGGCCGCTTGACCACGGCCTCCATCGTGACGATGCCGGCTTGACCGCCGTTGATGATCGGTTTCGAGAGGATCGAGCCGTTCGCGCCCGTGTTGTTGACCGTGAAGGTGCCCCCGCCGAGCTCGTCCGCGCCGAGGGTGCCCGCGCGCGCCTTCGCGATGAGTTTGCCCGCAGCGACCGCGATTCCGCCGATGGAAAGCGCGTCCGCAGCGCGGATCACCGGAACGATCAGATTGGTATCGAGGCCGATGGCCACGCCGATATTGATCTCGCGGTGGATCAGAATGCCGTCGTCGGTGAAGCGGGCGTTGAGCAGGGGCTGCGACTTGAGCGACTGCACGACCGCGTGAACGAAAAACGGCAGCAGGGTGAGCGCGTAGCCGCGGTCCGCGAGAAAGCGATCCTTTTCTTGCGTGCGCCAGCGCATCAGTTTGGTGACGTCGACTTCGACCATCGTCCAGGCGTGCGGAGCCGTCGCGAGCGACTCCGTCATGCGCTTGGCGATCAGTTTGCGCGCCTGCGAGAGCGGCACCACGGTGCCTGGGATCGGCTTGCCGTACGTCGAGGTGCCGGGCGGCTGCGGCGCTGGGGCCGCGTGCGCCGGCTCGTGCGTCGCCGTCGATGCGGCATTGACCGTCGCTCCGGCGAGCGTGCGCTCGGCCGCGGCCAGCACGTCGTTTGCGGTCACGCGGCCGTTCGCGCCCGTACCGCGCACGGTTGCGAGTTCGACGCGATGTTCGCGCGCGAGGCGCCGCACGGCCGGTGACATTCCTCGCAACGACTCGGCGAATTCAGCGCCGTCGCCGCTACCATTCGCGTTGTGCGGGGCGCTGCCGTTCGCACTGCCGTTGGCGGGGACGTGGGCCGCCGCGGGCGGCGCGGACCCTGGCGGCGACGATGTCGCCGCCGTCGCCGCGCCGACTTCATCGATCACCGCGATCGGCGCGCCGGTCGCCACGGTCTCGCCTTCCTTGCAGATGATTTCGCGCAAGATCCCGCTGACGGGCGACGGGACTTCTGCGTTGACCTTGTCGGTCGACACTTCGACGAAATTCTCGTACTTCTCGATCGCGTCGCCCGGCTTCTTGAGCCACTGCGCGACGGTCCCTTCGGTCACGGTCTCGCCGAGTTGCGGCATCGTTATCGTGGTGGCCATTTTCGAACCTATTCTTTTAGAACCGGACTAATTCGCGCATCGCCTCGGCCATCTCGTCGGTCGACACCATGAACTCATCTTCGAGCGTCGCCGCGTAACCCATGGCCGGCACGTCGGGGCCGCAGAGCCGCCGGATGGGCGCGTCGAGATCGAAGAACGCTTCCTCCGCGACCATCGCCGCTATCTCGGCGCCGATCCCGCCGAACTTGTTGTCCTCGTGAACGATCAAGAGCTTACGCGTCTTGCGGACGCTTGCGAGAATCGTCGTCCCGTCCATCGGCCGAATCGAGCGCAAATCGATCACCTCGACGGAGAGCCCTTCGCCGGCGAGCCGCTGCGCCGCCTCGATCGCTTGGTGGACGTAAAGTCCGTACGAGACGACCGTCAGCGCGTCGCCCGGATGTTTTATATCCGCCGACCCGATCGGGATCGTGTAGCGGCCCGCCGGCACCTCGCCCTTGACGAGCCGATACGTCTTCTTGTGTTCGAGAAAGAGCACGGGATCCGGGTCGTCGATCGCGGCGTTGAGCAGACCTTTGATATCCGCGGGAAACGAGGGTGCGACGATCTTGAGACCCGGTACGTGATAGAAGAGCGCTTCGATCGAGACCGAGTGCGAGAGCGCCCCGCGCACCCCGCCGCCGTACGGCGTGCGGATCACGAGCGGACACGTGTAATCGCCGTTGCTGCGATAGCGCGTTTTCGCGGCCTCGCCGACGATCTGGTTGAACGCCGGATAGATGAAGTCGGCGAACTGGATCTCGGCGATCGGCCGCAGCCCTTCCATCGCCATGCCGATCGCCACGCCCACGATCGACGCCTCCGCAAGCGGCGTGTCGATGATGCGCTCCGCGCCGAACTCTTCGAGGAAGCCCTTCGTGATCAGGAAGACGTTCCCGCGGGCACCGACGTCCTCGCCCAAAATCAGCGTGCGATCGTCGTCTTTGAGCGCTTCGTATAACGTTTGCCGAACGGCCTCTACGTTGTTCATGACGGTCGGGGGCGAAGCTATAGCCATGGCGCGGCATCCTTCACGAGCGGCTCGGCAGTGCGGATTCTATCCGAGCGGGGGGCGACGATTCCTTTCGGGATACGAAAACGCTCAGAGCCAAGGCTCGTGCGTTCCGGCGCACACGTTGACGTAGAGGTCGGCCGCCGGCGGAAACGGGAGCGCTTCGGCGCGGTCGGTGACGTCGTTCACTTCGGCGAGCACGTCGCGTTTGATCGCGGACACGTCGTCCGAGGTCAGCACTCCGTGCTCGACGAGCACGCGCTCGAAACGCGGAACGGGATCGAGATGGCGGTGCCGTTCGATTTCGTCGCGCGTGCGATAGGTACGGTCGTCATCGTCGGTCGTGTGCGAGAGAAAGCGGTAGCACTTCGCTTCCACGAGCGTCGGGCCGCCGCCGGAGCGCGCGCGATCGAGGGCATCCTTCACGATCGCGTACACGGCGATCGGATCGGAGCCGTCGACGAGGCTGCCCGGTACGCCGTAACCGTCCGCTTTCTCGATGACGTCCGCGACCGCCATCTGCCGGTCGCGCGGCGTCGAGATCGCCCACTCGTTGTTCTCGCAGAGAAAGACGATCGGCAGCCGGTGCACGGCCGCGAAATTGAGCGACTCGTGCCACTCGCCTTCGCTCGTCGCGCCGTCGCCGAACGCGGCCAGGACGGCCCGGCCGGACTCGCGCCGCAATTTCATCGCATACGCCGCTCCGACCGCGTGCGGCAAGTGGGCCGCGATGATCGAGCTGATCGTCATCAAACCGATCGCGTGTTCCGTGAAATGGTTGGGAAATTGACGGCCGCCTGATCGGTCGGCGGCGCGGGCGAACATGGAAAGCAGGACCGCCATCGGCTCCATGCCGATGCCCAGACACAGGCCGATGTCTCGGTAGTACGGCACGAGAACATCGCGTCCGCGTTCGAACGCGAGCGCGCTTCCCGCGTGGATGCCCTCGTGTCCCTCGCTGCCGGTCGCGAACGGAATCTTACCTTGGCGATTGAGCTGGAAGCCGCGATTGTCGAGCGTTCGTTGCAGCAACATATTGCGCAACATCCACCGGAGCTGCCCGTCGTCGAGTCCGTGGCGTTCGAGCGCGGGCCCGACTGTCGATGTGGCCATCTGTTACCTCCCGGTGATCATCGCGTTATGCGATTGGAAGGCGGCGAATCCTTTCAAGATGTGAAAACGCGCGGGGACGTCGCGCCGGCTTAAACTCACGTTAACGCTCGTGCGGGAATGTTTTCGCGGTCGCCGTGGCCGGCGGCTTCACCCATCTCTTGAAAGGGCCGGTGTCTTGTTCTCTCGCGCTCTCGTAACGTTTCGCGCATCCGTTTTCGCGCTCGCTTCCGCTTGGCTTGCGGCTTCGGCGGGGCTGCTCTGCGCCTCGCCGGCGAGCGCGCAAAGCGTCGCCTCCGGGACGCTCGGCGGAATCGTGCTCGACGTTTCCGGCCGCCCGCTCGGCGGCGCTCGCATCAGCGTCACGGGTTCGAGCTTCACGCGAACGCTACCGAGCGGCCCGGACGGCCGCTTCACGCTCGCCGTGCCTCCCGACACCTATACCGTTACGGTCTCGGATAACGGCTTCGAGAATGCGCAGCAGGAGGGGGTGACCGTTCTCGCCGGAGGGACCGCGAACGTGCGCTTCTCGCTTGCGAATTTGACGTTGCAAACGATCGGGCGGACCGTGACGAGTCGCGCGACTTCGGTCAGCCGCACGCCGGCGGCGACGGCTTCGGTCTCCAGTCAAACCTTCGTCGATCAAGGACAGGATCAAGTCGTCAACGTTCTCGATCAGATCCCCGGCGTCGAGATCAATCGCGACTCGTCGAACGCGCCCGGCGCGAATACGTCGATTTCGATTCGCGGCGCGCAGCCGTACGAGTCGCAGATCCTCGTCGACGGGCATCCCGTCGTAACGTCGGCGAACGGGGCGTTCGGGTTCAACGCGACGTTCGTCAACGCGCTCTTGCTCGGCGACGTTGAAGTCGACAAGGGTCCCGGAAATCTACCGAACACGATCGAGAACGCCGTCGGCGGCACGCT
>Ga0116227_10008441_pt1 | contig 19415 bp, 17 predicted proteins | sample S1TSphgellanicum_FD_89693 | JGI IMG/M metagenome (GOLD analysis project Ga0116227, IMG submission 89693) | Host-associated microbial communities from peat moss isolated from Minnesota, USA - S1T2_Fb - Sphagnum magellanicum MG | ecosystem: Host-associated > Plants > Peat moss > Unclassified... | reverse complement strand
TTATTTATTATTATTTTAAAATATAACATTGTTTGAAGAAAAAAATAAAAAAAAATAAGCTATCAAAAAAATAAATGTTTTTTTTTTTTTTTTTGAGTTTTTTTTTGTCAATTTTTAAAAATATGTTTAAAATTTTAATCTTCTTTTGTTGGAACAAATTTTTATTAGTCTTTTTTACTTTTTAGCAATCACAAGCCCAAAGCCATTTTATTGTATTTAATATAATGTGTGGGTGCATTTGTTGATATAATAAAAGATTAAAGAACATTTAAAACTACATCATAACCTTTCAATATCATGAAATTTCATGAAATTGGTGCAAAAATTATAAAACAAACATGTCCGTGCAAAATTCGTGAGCTTCAAAATATAAAATGGCACAAAAAAATCTTATATATATAATTTTTGTCCAAATGATGTGTATTTCCAGTTATGATGTTTTGATGAAGTATGTACAATTTACATTTTAACTAAATCTATGCAATTATCATGACATAATTTTGCATAAAACTATGTATTTTTTGTATTAAAAATGAACATTCATGTATGTCATTAAAAAATAATGTTTTTTCCATTTAAATATTTAACATATTGAATACGTACAAATATTGTTCATATTAACATAACATGAAATTCATGCAATTTTTATATGAACTTATAAAAATTGGATTTGGCATGAAATTTGTACAAACTTATGAAAATTGGTAAGTTTATGATGTAACGTTAAAAGATTAATAGGCCAGGTGTAAACATGGCCTTAATACTAATTGTTTAATTACAATCCCCCAAATCTTTAGTTAATTATGAATCATCATGGATAAAAACTTAGGATACTCCCTATTATATTTAACTACATAAGTTTTTTAATTTATTTTTTTCATTAAGGGTAAAACTATTTTTTGACTAATATTTATTCCAATAGTGGAAACAAACATCCCATATGTCAACCTTTGGAACATCGATTACAAATCAATAGAATGGTTGTCCTTGGAAATTACCCACACAACATACACCACAAGTCAACATGAAAAAAAAACCGAAGATGAATCAATTTAGCCATTCATAGTAGGAAAATGACATCTACATATGGTCTTTCCATGTTTGACTGTCTCAACCTTCTAACAACAATGTTTGAGAAAGTAACACCTTTCACACATGCAATGTAGTTAATATTGTTTTTTTGGTACATGTAATCTTTCATTTTGAATTCATGAACTCAAGGCTAATAACTACCTCTTCAAATAAAATATAACATAGCATATTTTAATCTAAACAATTGCCAAAATTTTCATATGTATTTGAATCACACATTGAAACAAAATTATTCATTGATCACACTTGCCTAAAGTCATGCATTTAAATCATTCAAATTGATTATTATCATCGCATTTCATCAAATTGAAATTACTAATTTGAACTCACAACCAAACAATAAAAAATATAATGAAAACAATTCAAGATAAGTTTGTTAACCAAACCTATACTGATGCACCCCCAAGTTCCTTGATGGATTCAACTACGAGTCCAAAGGTGAAGACAGTGGAAGGAAAAGGAGTTGGGGTTCACAACACTTTGAGGGTAGAGGGGCATGCTACAGCTCCGGAATGGGACTAAAAGGATTGACAAGTAATTCAATTACTCACACGGACCTACACAAACCAAATAACAAGTTTGTTAGTGCATAATTAGAGCATTTTGGTGCACGAACAAACCACGGGCAAACATGGACTCACAAGACTCACCCCGGCCCGGACTTGGGGGAAGCCACCACCTTCCCCCTTATAGTATACTTTATGCCTAGCCACAGGACTAGCACCCAAATGTCATTTTGTCCTGGGATTCCCAAGTGGGAATCTTGATATTCCCAAAGTTGAAACTTTCGCGACTTTGGGAGCCCATAATTTTGTGTGAAAACCTTCGATTGAGATGAGATCTAAAGCAAAGTTGTAGCCCTTATCAAGATCTTTCCAACGATATATGGCAAGTCACTTGCACGCAAGGAAATCGGGGCGATTGGTAATTTGACTTTCGACCTTTCTTTTGGCCATACTTATGTTTTAAGTGTCCAAATGGGTCATGCGAACCCATTTTAGACATCTACGCTTTAAGAGATTTCCAATGGTATAAGTAATTTTTCAATCCAATAAGTTTTGACCCCTATAATCGCCTTCTGAAGATTCAGGAGTCCATTGTGACTCCAACTCCCAAAGTGCTAAGAGCTTTCCAATGATATAAGGAACTTCTCAATCCAATAAGTTTTGATGCTTGCAATTTCCCTCTAAAGATTCGAGAGTCCATTATGACTCCAACTTCCAAAGTGAGAGTTCATTTGGGAGTGTGGGGGTTCATTCTTTCACATTCTCTTACACTCCCGAGAACATGAAATGTGACTCTCAGGCTCACTCTTGGCCTGCACCTTCGCAAGCCCTTGTCTTGGTTGCAAACCCAAGGCTAAGGTTGTGACATATACCCTATAATTAAACATGGTAATTGTAAATCCCAATATATAGTATGGTCATTTTAAAACTCATGTTTTCACAAGTTTTGTTTCACCAAATTTACACCATTCATTCAATTAACTTGTTTACCTCATGATGGTTTTATGAAATTGCATAATGATTTATTAGTGTTTTCTCACACAACTTTTGGAACTTCCCACATATAATATGTACCTTGGTTGGTAAATACTTTGGTTGGAGCATTAAACCTATTAAAGATCCTATCTAAAAATTCACAAGAAATTTTTTCATTGTTTCAATCTAATAGTGGCACCAACTTTAATTATTTCAAGAAATATTTGATCATAATTAAAACATAATAATTATGTCACATTGTCAAACTCACATGAAAAATTGAAAAACAAACACAACACAAAAAAATGGTGTGATTTCAAATAAAAAAAACTAAATTGGCTCACCCCACATCAACGTTTTTTTTTGTGGCGAAAATTTGCCCAAATGAAAAAAAGGGGCTAGTGAAAGCCCTTTTGGAAAAAAATGGATTTAAAAATAAATCGCCATATTTTGACCTTAGTGAAGCACATGATGCCACTCAAACAATGCATGACATGGATCCATCACTACTTGCGTTGCAAGGTACACACCCATTGTTGCCACATTTCCTAAAACAACAACTCATTGTCGTTATTTCATGCTTACCTTTGTTGGACATCACCAACTTCATAATGGCACAAAAGGTGCCATTGCCATCACTCAACAAAAAGGAGGAGACTTGTGTTGCCATACACACTATCCCTCCATTTGTTTTCGCCACATTCTTTTATTAGGTCATATTAATTTTTTTGTAGGAATGTGGAGGTTTAATGTGCAAACTTCAAAGCTCTTCAAGGTCATTGATGTTTTAAGTGGCTGCTCTTTGAGTGCTCAATGTTGCAAGTTGTGACATTTTCACTTGTGATGCTATGTGGAGAGCAAATTGATGATCTAATGGTGGTAGCACTAAATGATCGTTGAATAAGCAATTAAAAAAGGCTAGACTTTAGAACAATGGACATGGCATTGAAATTCTTTTCCAGTGACTCCTAAAATATTTGTAAGATAAAAGCTTGCAATTTTCAAAATAAGAGCCTCTCAACTTTCAAATTCACTTGTGCAATTTACGACAACATTGTTTACATTATCAATCCTTCTTTAAGATTTCAACTTCCAAGGGTTTAGGGTTGAAAGATTCATCACCTTTCCAATTTCAATTTGCTTATGCATGAAACAATTTATGCTCCACACAATGTTGTCTATGAAGCCTCCAAATTTCAAAACAAACTCATTTTTTCTAGTTTTTTGTTTTTGGCAAATGTGCAGTTTGATTTAAGGTCTAGTTTTGCATCATCAAATTTACCTAACGTGGCTTCTTTGTCTAGGTTTGGGTCTAGTGCTAGATCGTCCAATTTACAAAGTCATTTTTCCATTCTACATCATCAAGTCAATTAGGCAACCCCCATGGACCACACGTGCTATGTGACCCCACTAATGCATTGACCCTTGGTGATTTAGATTTTGTCGAAATGGGCACCTTGGGTGTTGCAAGTTCTCTTGAACTCCAAGGCACCTTGGTGTTATAAGCTCTATTGAATTCCAAGGCACTTTGAATGCTGCAAATTTTGCTAGTTTGTGTAGTTCTTCAAGCAAAGGTGTTTTTAATACTCAAATTCCTGCTTCTGGTACTCAAGGTCTTGCTTATGAGAAACCAACCAAAAAGAGAAAGAAAGAAGCAAAGATTACAAGGGTGTTCAAAGAAGAATGGGCTGCCCTATTTCCTTGGGTTGAACTTGTGGTAGATCTTGTAAGCAAAACTCACATGGTGCACTGCAAGGTTTGTTATTTGGTTGAAAATAAGGACAAAATTTTAAACCCTAAGTTGGATGGTTTGCAAAAACATGCAAGAAAAAGGAAATCATTAATTTATTATCTAGGAGTATGGCTAATGGGTCTTATATTAGCAATGATAACCAACACTAAAGAAATGAAAGGGCTCATGTTAGTCGGGGTTTAAACACTATTGCAAAGTTGGTGGTTTAGGGTTGGGAATGTAGAAATATATATATATATATATCCAATTTGTGGCAATTTTTCATCTTTTGAAACATGGCAAACCCATGACCAATTTTGAACATATGAAAGGTTTGTTTAATTTTTTGAAAATACACCATATGCTTAGGAAACACTGGACAAATTCAATTGGTTGGGGTATGGCTACTACCATGGATAATGTTATTTTGAAACAAACTATGTTGTTGGTCCAATAGGCTAGATTCATTTCAATTAGTTGTGACAAGGTCACCATTCTAAACAACTATTCTTGGATTTTTTTTCATGTATATATTGTCGAAAATTAGTGCAAGGTGTCAATTCTTTTGAATTTGAAAAGAATTGTCAATAAAGGTACATCTAACACCCTCACTTTTGTAATTATTTGTTCTCTTGTTATTTTTGGTGGGATGTCAAAAATTGATATTGCTAACAAAGTAACAATCTTCCAAGGCTTGAAAATCGATGTGACTATCCAATTGGATAGCAAGCACTGTCCTTTTGTTGTAGGGATTCATTCTATGGCACACTAGTGTAATCTTGATGTCCAAACTTTATCATCCCTTTATCATGCATAGATTGAAGGTTTGTTTTCTTTTATGTACACTTGCTACAACTAGTCCCCGAAAAGGCATTTGGAATGCACAAAATTGGTTGAGGTAATTGATTCAAGGGGCTTGAAGATTTTGAAAAACATCTAAACTTGATGGATCTCAATGTTGGCCCTTTTTAAAATATTGGTATTTGAATATAAGTCTATTGTTATGAAAATGTCTAAAGGTCTTCCTACTAATCTTGTTATTGCCATTAACTATGAATTACTTTGTGATGTGGAAAGAATGATGGGACTAACTTATGTGTTGCCTATGTTGGAAATAGTGCAAAACTTGAGCAAACTTGCTCAAAATAAAAATTCTTTCATTTGTGATTTTGTGGTAGTTGTGAAGATGATTCAAGTTGATCTCTACAACCTCTATGTGGACCCTAAACGCCACTTTTCACATGACTAGTTCCAACATTTTGTGGATTTGGTGGAGTTTAAATCTGATACATTGCCATTAATTTGGTACGTTGAGCCCACCACACAAATGGACTATGGATTATGATGCTTTTTGCTTCTAGGAACAGTTTTACATTGTCGTGACGTGTAGTGTCATGATGTTCGATGTCATAAGGGTGTAAATTCAAGTAAATTTTATTAAACAAAAAAACTAAAACTAATCAAAGGTAGAAATTAATCAACCAAAAATAGATGCACGCACATATATATACAATGCACAAGAGGAGGCTGAAATGAAATTTTCATTATCCCCCCCCCCCCAGACCTGAACTGGGAAAAACGTGACATGGTCTGAGTAGAAATCAAGGTGTTGTAGGATAACATGATGAACAGTCCCAAATGTTAGCGAAAACTTGAGTGAGCTCTGACTTGAGGCAAAATAAATGGTATCCACCATTACAATTACGCAAAATAGCATTTAATTAGCATCGTTTATCCTCTGACATACCTGACATGGATAGTCAAATGGAGGAATCCAAGTTAACATGATGATGGTAGGATCCAAGTTCAGCAGGTGGCAAGGGGCATAATTTTTGGAGTGATCCAAAATTGTGCGTTCATTAGCTCCTTGTAACTCCAACACACTTAAAAGCCTGATTGCCATAATCCTCAAAATAGTGTGATAAGAAGAAGTGTCTAAAGTATCATTAAGTTGTCGCTAGAGATACACAAAGTCATCAACATCAAATTGTTTCACCTTAGGTTTGTAACTGCCACCTTATGTGTGTGCATACCGTAAGGTGTCTCGATGTTGTGCAAGTTCTTCACAGCCATGGGCATAACCCTCCTGAATAGAGCAGCCCTCTCTGTGATGACCCTAATGCAAATGGCAAGGGAGTCCAAGTCCACAACCTAGTCCATTTGAGTAGTAATGGAAGAGGGTGGAATGGGATGTTTCCCGAAAAGTAGAAAGTAAGGAGAGAAATGAAACAAAAAGGCATGTTTAGACATCATGTAACCCATGGCGATGTATGATGGGGCCAGGTCCCAATTTTCTTTGTTCCCAATGAAGCAAATCTTCCGAAGTCCCTTTTTGCATGTTTGAACCATCCTCTCTACAAGGCCATCAGCTTGGGGATGATCCCTTGAAGTTCGGTGATGGTCAATGAAAGCATGATCAAGTAGATCTTGGAATTATCCTTTGAATTTTGATCCTTGATCAATAAGGCATTAAGCACTAGCCCCAAACCTACTTAAGACCTGTTGTAAGAAAACTTGGTTAGTGTTATGTGATGACTTGTCCGGTAGCACAACAAGCTCAACCCACTTTGAAAAATGCTCAATCATAATCATGATGTAGACATTACCCCTAGAGGTCTATGGTAATTCTCCAGCTCAATCACATGACTAGCGATAGAACATGCCCTAAATAAGGAGTGGAAAAAGCATGAGATGTCGAGAGGAGAAGGAAATTCTCACTTTATCACATTGTTCATAACTAGCAATGACGTTTTAGACTTGAACATACATACCTCTCCAATTGTAATGAAAAGCAAAAAGGCTATAAATATGTTTAACTCCAAAGTGTCCAAGCTCCAAGTGTACCTTCTAAATAAGACTAAGTCATTCATGTGGTGGAGGAACCATTATATCACCTTGTGGTAAGCATCGGACAAGGTGATTGTCCCTCCATAAGTAACGTTTGGATCGTTATTGTATACGATCTCGTTGACTTGATGTAACTTGGGGAAGGCATCCCCCATGCTGAAAAAAACCTCATAGTGTCCAAATCCTCCCATATATCCACAATGGGATGTTCAACTAGGTTACATTACAGTAGTGCAAGATAACTAGATGCATAAGATACATGTATTGTTGAAATCTAATTGAAGTCTTGCCTAGCTTCTAAGAAATCCATGTTTTGATGTGTAATACCAGGTCGATGAATAACCTTGAACTCATACTCTTGAAATATAAATGCCCAACGAACTAATTTACTAGTAAGCTTGTCATTGGTCATCAACCATTTGATAGGCTGGTGGTCAGTATACAAAGTGAACTTGGTGCCATAAAGATAGGGCCTAAAATGTATGATGACCCATATAACAACAAGACATTCCCCTTCATATGAAGAGTAGTTGTTCTCAGCTTTGTTATTTCGAGATACATAGGCAATAACATTTTTTTACCTTCCTCATCAAGTTGGCCAAGAATAACACCAATACCAAGAACACTCCAGTTAGTGTGTAGAATGAAGACCTTGCTAAAATTAGGTCTCCTTGGAATGGGGAACTTTGAAGCTTTTCCTCGAGTGTGTTGAAAGTTTCCTAAACCTTTTCACTCCATGTCCAAACAACATCCTTCTTTAACAATGTAAAGAGAGGATGAACAATAGTACCAAAGTTTTAGACATAAATTTTATAATAATTACATAGTCCAATGAAACTCCTCAAAATGTGAACATCAGTAGGATTGGCCATCTCCAAAATGGCTACTACTTTGACCCAATGAGCCATCATACCATTTGGCAAAATTTTGTGTTCAAGGTAAACTATTAAGGTGACAACAAACTCACATTTTTTAGGATGGATCTTCATATTAACTTCATGGAGCTTCTTGAATAACTCCTCAAGATGAGCCAAATGTTGCATGAGTCCCTTGCTACGCACTAGGACGTCATCTATGGAGCACTTCAGGAAATTTGCCCTTTGGAGAGCCTAGTCCATGATTCGCTGAAAGAAAACATGTGCATTCTTCAATCCAAAAAGCATCACAAGCCATTCCCACAACTTGTTGTTTCCATGGAATGTCATTTTTTTGCAATCCTTTGCAATGAACACAATCTAGTTAAAGCCTTGTCTCAAATCCATAATTGTGAAAATGTTTGAGTCTCCAATGCTATTCAACAATTCTTCAGGGTGGCCATGGGGTACTCGTCTTGAGGTGTAACTAGGTTCAAAGGCTTATAATCCTTGGACATCCTTTTCTTAGTCCATAATCCAGTTGAATCTTTCTTTGTTAGCATTACTATAGTGGCTATGAAATCAAAACTTGATGGTTGAATGAAACCAGCCTCGTGGAGCTCTTTGCATCTTTCATCTACTAATTTCCATTCATGTTTGCTCAACCTATGCCTCCTCCGATAGATGGGTGTCTCATCTGTAAGGTCTATAGAAAACTGCATGGTCTTACACCTACTTAAGTCTTTCATTGAGAATACGAACACATTCTCATACTTAATTAACAAGTTTGTGACCTAGTTTCTCTCCTTCTTGGTGAGTTGGTTCCCCATAATGAAAGGGTAGTTGGAAACTCATGGAATGGAGTTGGAAAATGTGTTTGAAGAACCTGGTGTATTGGGTTTTCCACTACCCAACTACGCAGATTTGTAGAAGGTTGTAATTATTTCTCTAGAAGCTAATGTTCCTCTTAGTGTATCACAAACAACTTGAGTCAAATTACATGGTACCTCCTCCCCCCAACATTAAAAGTGAAATGTAGAGTGTTGAAGATAGGCAAGTGTACTTGGTCGAGGTGCCATGTAGTCGCATCGCCAAAACTGTAAGTTGGTTGAATTAATGTTGGTGTTGTGTATATTTGAAAGAATACACAGGTTACCAATAACCATGTAAGGAAATTTAGGTCCATGCTTCTCCCTAGTAGAATGTTACATTCCAATTTAGTCACCTTGTGTGAATAGTAATGCCAATTTGGAACCCCATAACCCTTTCTCTTTCTTTTGGGTTTAATTCATCCCAAGTGCTGAAGCATGACGATACACTAGGCCTGGTCCATCTCCCTAAAAAGCATGTGCTCCTAGGAAGGAAACAAAGCTGGGCCAAACACTTCTTGATTTCCTATTATGTTTGCAAGAAATCAAGGAGGTTTTTTTTACTTTGTAACTAGTTGGTAGGAGCTTTAATCATCCAATATGTGAAAAACCTGTAGGTTGAGGTCTCTAATGGTGTATCTCAAAGCCAACTATAGAACTGAGAGTGGTGCAAGGTTGGTCCATTAGTTGCACAGCCGGTGCGCATAGGAACCGCATTGCGCCGCATCGAATAGGAGCAGCTTTCCAAGGTAATGTTTGACTAGCATGTAGTGCTCCCGGACTTTCTTTCTTTGGTCAAGTTGAAAAAGGGTGTTCTAATTACATACCACACGTAGGAGAAATGGATTAAGCCTAGGTGATCAGTCGTACCATGTCCATGAAGAGATTGGATCTTGTGTCATTCAAGCCTTCTCCAAATCTAGCCGTCGAAAATCCTTGACACTCCCAACTTAAAATGATGAAGTCCATGGGGCCGAATAATTCCATATGCTTCTTCTGAATTAATTGTGTGTCTAAAGGCAAGAAAGTGAAACTGGCCTTCCATGCGGTGGTTACAAACTGTTGTGGAAATCTGGCTGTGAACTCCATCATTTTCGATGCTGCCACTTACCTTGCAATAGGATCAAGTCTATGTAAAAATACTTCCTAACCACCATCCTTGATTATAGTAAGGCTTCGAGACCTGTACCAATATCACCAAAGAGCTTTAATAATGTAATCCCTTCCTTAGGCGATGTCTAGGTGACTAGTTGACGAAGTACTGGCTTAATCAGTTTGCCATGGCTCTGCATGTTCTCAAAACTAAACAAAGGTTTGACCAAGGGCTTGTGGGTTGCTTTGAACCTCTGTAAAATCTCTGGTCCATGTTAAATGTAAGTAGGAACCACCCTCAAGCTTTTAGTAGCTTGGGCGTAAGCTATCATTTTTTTATCTCCCTTTATCCACTCGTGGCTAGCTTATTGGATGTAGGAAATGGTGTGTGCTTCCTTGAGCATACAATGGTGAGTCATATCATTATGCTTCCTATGTAAATCAAGGTTTAGGTTTGTATCCCAAGTGGCCATCAGTCTCTCAATCCACTCGATAATGAGCATGTTTGAACCAATTGTCAATTGTGAAACCTGGTGGAAATAAGGCCTCTTGCCCAATGAACAAATCATAATTGGTGGCATTGGTGACTAAACATTTGGCATGTAGGCAAAGTTCTTGATCTATAGTTTCATTGAAGTTAAGTGCAACCAAATCCAAGCTTTCCCCAAGTACCTCCTTTATGCTCCCACTAGTAGTACGAATTTGCCACATAAATTTTCGTAGTTTGGAGTCGAGCATGCCCATCTTCTTGGTGAATTGAACTTCAAGAATCATTGGTTGGGCACCTGTATTAAGAAGTACCACACTGGGTGTATGTCCTCCCACCTAGATTACTGACTTGGTATTGTTGACAATGGCAACTCCGGTGGCGATGGAAGTTCTTTCAATAAGCACCACCTTCAAAAATGAGTGAGAGACTTTATGGAAAGAATGGTTATCCACAACGCCTTTGCTAAGTAACAAATCCACAAATGAGGTGTTCTTAGCTCCCTTTTGATATGTGACTATAAAATTAGAAATAGAGAGCCCACTAGTTTAACCATGCTAAAATTAGTGACCAGATTACAAATGCCATTTACAACATGTGAGCCAATCGAGTCTCTTTCCAAGGTGTTGGATGGGACCCCTGTAGCATGTGGATTATGGATTGGTAGAAAACCTGATGTAGTGTTCAGGGTATCCTTTAGTACTGTAATTATGTCCCTGGTGCTTAGTTTCAAATCTTGAAAACTAAATAATGGTGTACTCACAAGCTTTTACATTCATGCATTTGAAGTTGGCACTCCATAAGTTGATTAGTGGAAAATTATGTGTTTTCCTAATGTACATGTATTCTTGGGACACGAGAATTTGATGCCCTAGTAGCTTGTGGTGTAATAGTCTCCTCCCCCCTCGCCAACAAGGTGTGTTCTTCTTTTGTGTTGAGAGGACAAAAAAATTGTGGCATGACTGCTTGAATTTTTCTAGCCTTGTAATAGGACTTAAACCATATGCAAGTCCATTAGTTTGAATTACCTGCCTAATGGCAGAAACTTTGGGTGCCACACTAGCCTCTTATGTCACGAAATAGGAAGGGTTAAAAAAAGTGGCAAATTTTGGTGTGAAACTAGAATTGTGTGCATTGGAAAGAACATATTCCCTAACCATGGCATTGTGTGAGAAGTCATAGAACGACCTAAAAGGTCCCTCCCGTGATCCTGAACTTTATACAAGTTGGGCATGACTAATTGGTTGGGAAGACTTGCTTTTTATATTAACAAGTTGGGCCCTTAATGATTCGAGTTCATTTTGCAAAATTTGAATTTGAGTGGCATGGGTTTGAAGCACCTCCCTCTTGTCAACATTGTGCCCCTTCTTCTTAGCATTCTTACTAGAATTACCCTTGGTGGGGAAAGCCTGAGTGGAAGGTTGAGGTGCCTTGGCTTGTGGTTGAGGGGCAACAGAAGATGCTGGTAGATTTTGTTGTGGTAATCGAAGTTGCTTCCATTTGGGGAACTTGGGAAAACAAATAGCTTCTTGATATCCCTCTTTCCCACACTAATCATGAAAAAGATCCTTGGAAAGAATGTTGCATTCACTAGCTTTGTGGGCAGGATGGATGCAGCCGAGTGCACCGCTTTAGCCCTTGAAGAAAAATGTGATGATTTGGTTGGCGCAACTAGTGGAAGCTTAGGCCTTGAATGTGATGAAGGCTTCATAGTATTGGCCTCATAGTGTGCATGAACCAACTTTAGGTTTTTAGAAATGTTGTACACATTTAACAAAGTGTACAAGTCTCCAAATTTCCACAAAAACCTGTTGCAAAACCTGCGCATGGAGTGTTGGAATACTTTCCAATAATACTAATGGCCAACTTCCAGGTCTGTGATGCTTTGAGTATCTTCTTTAAGCTTGAGAAGCCTCCTATAAAACATCTTAAAGGTTTCATCCTTTTGCCGAAAGAAGGTGGTGAGCTACAAATTTTTTAAAAACTTTTGATTGGAAATTCTAGCTTAAAAACTCAAAAAAATTCCCCCATTAAATCAGCAAAAGTTGGTGCATCGATGGTGGGAGGATTGTTTGTGGTAGCAACAATGAGTTATTGAAAAGAAAGGTTTACTGAAATAAGTATTGGATTATTGGGCACAATTCCATGATGTGTAATGGTAGCTTGCAATGCAGCTTGAGAGGTGGTGGGGATGGCTTTGGCATAAGCTGGATTAGGGATCTGGGTGAAGCCCAAAATCCTCAGAAAATGTTGCTTGTAGACATCCAATGCCTCATAGTGCACATAATGGGCCAATTGTTTGAATGCGAACACCTTGGTGTAATTAGCGCCATACCTGAATTCTAATTCATAAACCACAATCGAAAAAGTTGCTTTGAATTCCCTCAAAGAAATGGTACTTAGCCTTCTATTGAACTTCTCAATTCTCCAAAGGAACTATTGACCTCCATGGTGTATATGGTGTAGAGGTAACAGCTTGCAGCAAAATATATGGTGATGGTGTGAAAGTTGGTGTGGCAACATGCATACCCCACTAATTAACCCCTCCAAATGGATTCTAATGTACCATTGATGTAATGTAACTTGAACCTGAATTCTTGGTAGGAATTGTACTGGATGACGATGGCGCTGTAGACATTTGATGGTATCGTCGTGATCATCATGAACTTAAAAAAATTGACTCAAATGATTGTGTGTTACTTTGTAGCTCATACCTTGGCTTTGGTTAAACAATACTGTTTTCATCATCCAAGGACATGGTGTTGTCCCATGCCCTAAAATTTTGTAACAATACAAAACACTGGCTACAAAATTCTAACACAATTTATGCAATTAAATGCAACCATAATGGAAAGGTATCAAATACGTATGTACACAATACATATGGTTTGAAAAATATGGTGCGTCAACGAGGATGAATGGCGACGAATGGACGTTGGTGAACAAACGTCTGTGGATGTAACTACGATGGACAACAAACAAAATGGCAATGAATGGTGAACAAAATAGAACAGAATGGAACACGATTGCGACAGACTACACCAACAACTGCATCGATGACAATGCTACACAGCGATCTATGTCCATGAGCTCTACAGCGATGGTATGCCAAAAAAAAATTAATTAATTAATTAAATGATTCTCTTCTTTTTCTTCTTATTCTTCTTCTTCTTTTTCTAGAGCTATTACATGGGCTATTCACTACATGATTGCAAGCTCAAAAACTAGATGCTAACTTCAAAACCCATGTATGAGGAAAACAAGTGTGTGTGGGTTGCATCACCTGGTGTAGATCTTGTATTGCAATCAAACCTTGTGTGTGTGTGTGTGTGTGTGTGCGTGCTCCCAAGACCTAAAGTTGGTAGTAAAACAAGCTTTGGAGTTGCTCACTCCTTCAACCCTCTAAAATTCCAAAACTCAAAACTTCACAACTTATAGCTTGTTTTTAGTGTCCCTTTTCCCTCGCTTGCGCTACTACTAATTATGGTTGTTATTGTTCTTGTTGTAGCTACAATACAAGAGCATAAAAAGGGAAAAAAATAACATAAACTCAATAACACAAAAAACCAACAAGCAAAAGAAACCCAAGAAACTCAAAGCCAGGAAAAATCTGCCACTTTCAACATTAAGTGACAGAGATTAGTTTTTCTATAATTAAATTAAAAAGAAAGAAAGAAAATGTAGTGTATATAAATGGAAGTCGTGCAATAGCCGTCATGAGCATCTATAAATCTAGTCGAACTATGTAGGAAACTCTCCTTGACAAAGAAATTTTAGAAAAACTAACAAGAAAAGGGAAGAGCTTGGCCTTTTATACAACCGTCAACAAGCTAAAATCCTAAACAAGCCATAACCCTAAAACACCTAACAACATATAGTAACCTAAGAACGTACATTAACCCTAAAGACATGATTGGCATGCCCGTAACCGGTCATCATGTATAAGGCCATGCATACGAGCATGACAACATGTTGCACAAAACTAATAAGTGCATTGGAGTTGTGTCCTTGGTCACCAAAGAAGATTGGACAGATGTATGCCAAGATGTGAAAAACCAATGCACTTTTGCTACAAATGGTTTAATACTTGAACTTGACAGAAGGTTTCCGACACAAAAGCTCATGAATACAATTGGCATTATTTACCCTCAATATTGGGTACAATCAGAAGTTGCCCTAAGTTCCTTATGCATCTACAAATTTTAAAATCACACTATTGTTACTAGAGATTGATTGAACTAGATGCCAAATCACATGCGGGTTAATTGGATCATGTGTTACTTAAATAACAATCTAGTTTCTTTATGACCACCATGTAATCCAATAGTGAAGCTACCATGAAACCCCCACATGACTACAATCCAACCACTTTAATATGGATATATATTTATCGGTTATTTATATCTACATCATATGTGTTTCATTTTGAGTGATTTAAAATGTTATAGGAACACCATTTGAAGTTCTACAAATTATCTTTCAACTTTAATAACAACAAAACAACATATAAAAAATTTTGTGGGTGTTTGGGAATCGACCTTTATAACGTTTGGTGGTTTGTTTTTAAAGTTCTTGACCCCTCTATTTTGAGGGGCCATAACTTTTTCAATTATATTCCACTTTTGACAATTTTTAATGCACTAGACGCACCAATAGGAGGGGTTCAAATTTTGTTTAAATGTTAAAAACAATGGAGCCCCCCCTCCCGGATCTAACCTACCTTGAGCACTTAAGTGTTATAATTACAACTCAATTGTAACTAATGAACAATTAAAAGATTTAACCCATGTGCGTTGTCTTCGAATCCCATGTTACAAACTATATAAAAAAGGCTTGTTCTTTTATGTTTTCACATTAAAATACATGTGTCATTTTAGGATGAGTTGGAAAAATCTTGATTTAAAGGCAAAACATAAAATATAAAATAAAATTTCATGGCTATTCTTTAATCCATTTAGTCTTGTGCTTTCCTACCTACTTACCTACCTAGGTAAATAATTAGGTAGGTAGGCTGGTCCTAGGTAAATATGTAGGTATGTAGGTCTTAAGACCTACCAACCTACCTACCTATGGTTATGTATGACCTACCTAGCTACTAAAATAAATAAATAAATATCCAAAATATGCCATGTGGCAATTTTTTATTGTGCCACGTGTCAAAATTTTGGACCGTCATTAATAATCATAATGGACAATGGAGATCAATATTATGAATTTTTTATGTTCAAAGATCTTCATAATGTCACGTGTCAAATTTTAATAAATGGATAATAATTGATGATGTTAGCATGACCTCATGGGTGTAGTTATAATGGAATTGAATAGTGGTTGAAAATGAGTCATTTTGACTAAATTGCAATTGAGTTGCAATGAGTTGCATCATATATACAATGAGTTGCAACTTTGCAACTCATGCAATTTGTCCATTAGAACTCACGATTTATAAATATAGTGAGTTGTAAGTGTTTGTTGCAACTCAAAAATTGAGTTGCAAGGCTAGTTGCAAAACACCCTTTTTTTTCATAATGTGAATGTATTTTTTCTATTGTCACTTTCATGAAGTCCAAATTGAGGAATTGACTAACTATTCATTTGGATCTAGTGGTTAGATTGTATGCTCATGACTTTTTCATGTTGTAGACTTTTCCATTCCAAATTGCCATAATAGATTGGAACGAGGCAAAAGTTCAATATGGGTTGGAGTTGTTGCATTTTGGAGCAACAGCTTTGTGTGAAAACAACTTACATTTTCATGGTGTCCTCATAATTTTTAACTCATGCATTTAAGCAAGCGCATTAATCCTAACCGGTATTTGTCATTTGTACCATTTCATGTGGTTTGTAGATAGGGGTACTAATGTGTTATGTTTTGTAGGTTCACCTTCCATTGTAATTGGGCAAAATCCTTTTCTAAACTAGGGTTCGACTCCCTTGGAAAGCACTACACATTAATTGTTAGATGTTTGTGATGGCTATTTTCTAACTAGGTGTTTTTAAACTATGCAAATATGGGGATGCTTTAGTGGGATTCTCACCAAATCATCCAACATAGGAAGCTATTTTTTTTTAACTATAGAGACTTAGACAATCATGTCAAATAATGGGTTTTTGTTTCAATTGAATACACACTGAATTTGTCTAAAGATCCTTCCAAAAAAATGTACATATTTTTTTATTATGAAGTCTAAATAGTGGAAACATGGTTAAAATGTAATTCCTATTTCTTTGCATTCAGCTTGAAGTTATTGATCAAGCTAAACATTAACTACAAGTTTGAGTAAAAAAGGGGTTACCTATCTTTTGGACTAAAGGGATTGAGTTGTGGGTTTAGTATTGCTTATTTTGACAAAATTAGTGGAAAAATGTTTTGTGAAAAAATCAAACTTTATTGCCAAATTGTTCAAAAATATAACCCAAGTTTGCCAAATTGCTACACTTATCAAGTTTCCTTTGCAATCATGCATTTACTTCTAACAAGTTCATGTCACCATATAACTTGAACACTAAACTAAAACTATCTCCACCATTATATATTTATTAAAACCATATAGCAATAAGAGAAATACTTTCACTCAATTATTTGCCACCTCAATCTACCAAGATTAGAAAATAGGGGCCAACTCAACAACAATGAATTTTTTTTAAAAAAACATTGCCCCACTTGGGATTTATATCCTATTTATAAGTCATAATAACTAAAACCACATTCACATTGAAACTAGTTCCAAGTTAATTTACCCTTGTTTACGTACTATAACTAGGATATAATTGTTTAAATCACAATAAAACTTTTTACATGTTTGTTTCATAGTTTCGTATTCAAATCCCATTACGTTTTAACAACTTGAGCTCCATGTTATTTCACTTACTAATGATGATGAAATGATGGAAAAAATGAGTTGTTTTTTTGGAATTAAATCTCATTTGAATGCAACTTGAATTGTTTGAAAATCTAAGGCAATTTGGAAGTTTAAATTTTTGGTTGAAAATTCATTTAAAATATGTGTTTTTTTAAAAAAAAATTAGCAATAAAAGTAAAATATTGGGTGTATTTAAAGAAAAAACTAATACCAAATGAAATAGAAAGAGATTTTTTAGTTGGGCATTGCATTATTTTTTCAAATTTCTTTTGTTTAATAATTTCTTATGAACCACAAACATGAGCCTCTATGGCCGACAAAAAATTGCACATTATATATGTTGTGTACATTGATTTTATTCAATCCTCTTCATCTAACTATTGGATTGAAATTAATCCTGATTTAAAGTGAAATTTGAGTTTCAAAATGTTGTGCACATTTTAGGGCTTTTTGCTTATGTATAGGATTGTCAAATGATGTCATCAAAATTTAAACTTATTATGTACTATGATACTAATTATACATCACCTTTTTTGGTGAAAATCGGCTCAACCTGTAATGTGTTTTCACCCTATGGGGAAAATGCCCTTCAATGGTTAGTAGAGCAACCCCAAACACATTACACATTACACGTGTAACAATGATAAACATTAATACAACATATGTAACTTTTGATCTATGTTACTAACTTATAAATGTTACAAGTTCCTTGTTAATATGATACTTGCGTAATGTTACTTGTTTCACTATTACATATTATGGTTTATGTTTGTTACATGGATTACATGTTACAATTAATTACTTATTAACATTACATGGTTTTACATGTGAATGTTGTTTGTTATTATTAATATAAGTTGTAATTAGTTCTTAATGTACTTGGGTTACATGTTAATGTTGTTTATTACTTGTCAATTTACTACATATTTATATTACTTACATTACATATGCATCTTTTATACTTTAAGTATTATGTCACTGCCTAAAGGCATAAATAAACAAGTTCGAAGATTATAATTTGATTTTATCAAAATGTAAAGGGTGAAGAAAAATCTTTTTTAATTTTGCATCTATGAGTGGCCAGAAGTCTATTTGACTTTTCCAACACATTTTTCCAATCCTTGGATAATAGCCATCATTGTTATTAAACATGCGCCCCTTTAAAACTAATACTTCTATGCGTTATGAAACAACCATGTTTTAAAATTAATATGTCAACAAACATAAATAGAAACATCGACCCAAAAACATCCGAGCAACAACTTACAAGTGTTGTTCACACTTAGATTATATTATGTTTCAATTTATAACCATAGCCTATTGCCAAAACCAACATTAAATGAACATTTTGAACAATAACAAATAATCATACAAAATATTAAAAAATGAATGCATTGACCACCTAGCATGTAACATCCCATGTGAACTTCACTTGCTCACTTACAATGGGTGAAGGTCATTGTCAAACCTAAACCCAACATGGGTAGTTTAAGTTACAAGACTTGTAATAATAAAATGCCAACCCTAAACCCTAAACTTGAAAATGAGAAGAAGAAGAAGACTACCAAAAAAAACACCAAGATAAATTTAGGGTTTCAGTCAAAGTTAGCTTCTTTTAAGGGTGTTTAACTCAATGCCCAATTGCTCTTTTCCTCAACAACTAAATGCCTTTTAAAACTCTACCTTCCAAAATAGTTCCATCATAACCTACAAAAGTGCAAGGAAGTTGCAAGAGAAGACTCCATGCACAATAACATACATTAATTATATTGGATTATAAGTCCCACCACATTGCAATTATATTGTGTTATACACCACTACATTACAATTACATTACATTATATGTCATTAACATACATGCTTAAAAGAAGCATCATCTCAATTTTGTATACATACATATTAATGTAACATGTTTGGAAATGTTATGGGCACTAAAACATGTGTCCTTAGTTTTGTTTACAAGGGGCATTACATATTTTTACATTTGTTGTCGTACTTTGCATGGTTTGACCATGGGCCTTGGGTGTTTTACATGGGGTTATAAGGTCAAAAATGGTTGGGAGGGCAAGTTGCTTACTAGGTTTAATGACCCTCTTGCCCT
>Ga0116227_10008440_pt1 | contig 19417 bp, 15 predicted proteins | sample S1TSphgellanicum_FD_89693 | JGI IMG/M metagenome (GOLD analysis project Ga0116227, IMG submission 89693) | Host-associated microbial communities from peat moss isolated from Minnesota, USA - S1T2_Fb - Sphagnum magellanicum MG | ecosystem: Host-associated > Plants > Peat moss > Unclassified... | reverse complement strand
GGGCTGGACGTGATCGCGCTCTCCGCCAACCCGTATCTCACCGCCGTCGGCGGCACCGATTTCTATGATGAGGCACTCGGCAAGACATCGACGTACTGGCGCACCTCCAATCACCTTTACTACAGCTCGGCAAAAAGCTACGTGCCTGAAATTCCCTGGGACGATTCCTGCTCCAGCGCCATCGCGAACAAGTTTTTCGGCTACAAGACCGCGATTGACAGTTGCAACGACCCGAACAACCAGATAAGCTATCAGAATGGTACCGGTGGCACCGGCGGCGAAAGCGCGATCTATGCCAAGCCGGATTTCCAGAACGTCGGCGTGCCGGGCATGCCGGCCGACGGCATGCGCGACCAGCCGGATGTTTCGCTATTCGCATCCAATGGTTTCTGGGGCCATTTTCTGGTGTTCTGCATGTCCGATGCGAACGTGGGCGGCACCACGTGCGACTACACCGTGACCAACGATGTGTTCGGCAATGCCGCCGGCGGCACCTCCTTCGCGGCGCCGACCTTCGGCGGCATTGCGGCGCTGCTCGTGCAGCAGACCGGCGGGCGCGTAGGCAACACCGCCCCGCGGCTCTATGAGCTGGCAAAAACCCAGTTCACCACAACAGCACTGGCCACCGAATGCAATGCCACGCTCGGCCTACATTCCTCTTCCGCCTGCGTGTTTCATAATGTCACGGCCGGCAACATTGCCCAGCCCTGCTATGCCCTCACGAAGGATTGTTTCACCACGAACAAGGCCACGCTGGGCTACGGCACCTTGCGCAACAGCGATGCGCCGTCGGTCGATGCCTACCCCGCGCAGAAGGGCTACAGCCTGGCGACAGGCTTGGGCTCGGTGAACGTGACCAACCTGGTGACGTCCTACTGATATCAAATCTCCGTGAGCGAAACGGCGACTTACATCGCCGTTTCGCTCACTCAAGGTCCAAAAGTTTTTCGCTGCTTGTTTCAAAAAACAAGGCCTTCCTTTTTTGGTTTCAGCCTATAGTGTCTTTCCATGAGTTGCCCGCAGCGGGCAGCTTTGAAGAAACGGAAAGGCGGGCGCTATACCGGCGCCCTCCACCGCCGCTGATCCCAAAAAAGGAGGTCTGTCATTGTCGTCTCATTATAAATCCAGCTTGCTGGCAGCAAGCATCTTCGCCGGGCTGACAGCAACCGCGTCTGCTGCACCGCTGGTGACCGCGGCTGTGGACGATGCGATCACCACAGTGGTGAAAGGCGATTTATCGCCACTGCTGACAAAAGCACGCGACATGGGGGCTGTGGCCGACACCGTTCCGCTAACCCACGCCATGGCCGTTTTGAAGCGCGCGCCCGCGCAACAGGCTGCGCTTGACAAACTGGTACATGACCAGCTCGACCGCAAATCTCCTTTGTATCATAAGTGGCTGACGCCTGCCGATTTGCGGGCCTATGGTCCGGACGCGGCAGATATCGCCAAGGTCACCACCTGGATGCAAAGCCATCGGCTGACGGTGAACAAGGTTTCGCCGAGCGGCATGTTCATCGATTTTTCGGGCAAGGCCAGCGACATCGGCGGCGCCTTTCATACTACGCTGCATAATGTGACGCTGCCGAGCGGTGAGGCTCATATCAGTAACATGACGGACGCGGCGATTCCCTCCGCCCTCACGCCGGTGCTGCGCGGCGCTACGTTATCGAATTTCTTTCCCAAGCCGACCAACGTCAAGATCAGCCCCGATTTCACGACAACTACCAAGTATGGCACCTTCTATGCGGTGGCGCCGCAGGATTTTGCAACGATCTACAATCTCACGCCGCTGTTCGACGGCGCCAACTTCTACGGCGCCAGAATCGCCGGCGCCGGCGTTACGCTCGCCGTGGTCGAGCAAACCGACATTCTGCGCCGCGACTGGAATTCCTTTCGTGCACAGTTTGGGCTCAGCCAGGCTCTGGGCAAACTCGTCTTCGAGCACCCGGGCGGTTGCACCGATCCCGGATACAGCGCCGGTGATGAAACAGAAGCGGCCATCGACGTCGAATGGTCAGGTGCGGTGGCACCCGATGCCACCATTATCGAAGCCTCCTGCGATGGCGGCAGCCTTGGCTTTGGTGTGGAAAACGCCCTGCTCAACCTTGTAGAAACAGGAACAAAAGCTGCTGCTCTTAGCATAAGCTACGGGTCAGCCGAGGTTGACCTGACGTTCCTGGCCGGATGGGAAACCCTTGTCGAGGAAGGTGCGAGCGAGGGACTGTCGATCTTCGTCTCATCGGGCGACAGTGGTGTATCGTCCACGGAGTCGATCGCCTACGCCGGGCTCGGCGTGAACGGACTTGCTACCACCCCCTACAACACGTCGGTGGGCGGCACCGATTTCTATGACTCCGCCCTGAACCAGAATTCTTCTTATTGGTCGACTAACAATAGCTCTTTGCTCGGCTCAGCCAAATCCTATATTCCCGAAATCCCCTGGGACAATTCCTGCGCAAGCTCGGTGATCGTAGCCTACCTCGGCGACCCGAGTTCAATCGTTAGCTGCAACAGAAGCAAGTTCGCTGCCACCGGCAACCTGGCCTTCCAGCAGCAAGGCATCGGCGGCACCGGCGGCCAGAGCATCATCTACGAAAAGCCGGAGTGGCAGAGCGCGCCAGGCGTACCGAACGACGGCGTGCGCGACCAGCCGGACGTGTCATTCTTCGCAGCCAACGGTTCCTGGCATCATTTCTACCTGGTCTGCATGTCCGACAAACCACGCGGCGGCTACCCGTGTGACTACACCAACACGAATGACCTGCTCGGCAATGGGTATGGCGGCACTTCGATTTCCACACCGGCCTTTGCCGGCACGCTTGCCTTGGTCGTGCAGAGCTACCACGGTGAGCGGCAAGGCAATGCGGCACCACGCCTTTACCAGATTGCTACGTCACAATTTCAGCAGCCTCTGCTGGCATCGCAATGCAGCGCCACACTCGGCAACAAGATTGGCGCCGGCTGCGTGTTCAATAACGTGACGACGGGAAATAACGCCGAGCCCTGCTATGAGGGAACGCCAAACTGCTATGTGACCAAGCAGTCCAAGCGCGGCCTTGGTGTACTGGCGAACAACTTTATCGGTGAGGTTGACGCCTTCCCGGCAACTCCGGGTTATAACCTTGCAACTGGCCTGGGCTCAGTCAATATCGCCAACCTTCTCTACACCTACTAGCATCCAAAGTGCGACCAGGGGGATCGGCCCCCTGGTTTACTTGCCGATTACGCTGCTGCGCTGACATTTGCAGAACCCGAACCGTAGGGTGGGCTTCAGCCCATAAGCGCTAACATACAGCCCTTTCCCTGGTTTGCTCATGCTTTAGCCGAGACCGGCAAAGGGCGTGGTCGCAAGACAAGCCGAACTGCATTGCGGTTTGGACGCACGTAGAAAAGCAAGAAAGAAATTTAACCACGAAGGACACGAAGCGCACGAAGAAGAAAGGAAGACGGTGCCTGGCGGTCGATAAAATTGTAACTCTATCATATGAGCAATTTTATTGCATGATCTGCGCCGTTTCCGTTTTCTTCTTCGTGCGCTTTGTGTCCTTCGTGGTTGAAATTCTTGCTTTCTTGCTTCTGGAAATCCACCACCAAATTAAGTTGCCGAAAGTTAGCGCCTATGGGCTTCAGCCCACCGCTTCCCGTCTCCGCGCCAGCCTGTGGTGGGCTGAAGCCCACCCTACGGCTCCGCTTTCCCACCCCTAGGCCCGCCTAAGGCAGCCGGAACACTCGTCATCGAGTGTTCACCGAAGTGTCACCCACACGCTACAATCAAGACGATAGTCCAGCGCCGCCACGCACCGTGGCCAGACTTGGTGAAGTATCCAACTTCATAGGACTATATCATGAAAAAACTATTTTACGGGCTGGCCGCATGCGGCCTGCTCGCCTCCGCGTCCGCCGTTGCCATGGAAGGCTCCGCACCGGTTGCACCAGGCTCGATCCCGCACCTCAATCACGTTTTCATCATCATGATGGAAAACCACCTCAAGCAGGAAATTATCGGCAATAAGAATGCGCCCTTCATGAATCAGGAAGCGCAGGAAGCCGGCCAGGGCACGAACTACTACGGCGTCGGCCACCCGAGCCTGGTGAACTACCTCGAACTCACCGGCGGCTCGAACTTCGGCGTCACCAACGACGATCCGCTCAACTGGGTCAGCGGCCCTTGCCATTCAAACCAGTATAGCAACGATTGCAACGGCGCCGTCGATCCGATCTACGGCCCGGGCGAAGATGTCGCCACCCCGGCCACCGCACCCTCGGGCGGCTGCAACGGCCAGCTCGGCTTCTCCGGCACGCCGATCAACCATAATTGCGCCATCCGCGACTACGCCAGCATCACCTATACGCCGAAAACCATTGCCCATCAGCTGGTTGCCGCCGGCCTGTCCTGGAAAGACTATCAGGAGAGCCTGCCGACCACCGGCCCGCGCGTCGATGGCGTGTATTACTCCGACGGCAACTTCTCCAACCTCTCGCCATTATCCTTCTTCAAGCAGACGCCAACGCCGGTCGTCTCGCAACTCTACGTCACCGACCACAACCCGTTCCCCTTCTTCGCCGACATTCAGGTGGGTGCGAACCCGCTGCTGTCCGAAGCGCAGATCGTGGACTGGGTCGGCGTCGGCGGCCTCTACCAGGATCTCGCTACCGGCAACGTGCCGAATCTCTCCTTCATCGTTCCGAACAAATGCCACGACATTCACACCGTCGGCGGCCAGTCCAACACCTGCACCGACCAGCAGGCCGACATCGCCCTGTCAGACGCCGTCATCAAGCAGGTGGTCACGGCCATCAAATCCTCGCCGGTGTGGACGCAGGGCAACAACGCCATCGTCATCGTGTTCGACGAGAACGACTACTCCAACAACATCAACCGCGTGCCGTTCATCGTTGACAAGAATTACGGCGTGCCCGGCTATCAGGACACCGCCGTGTACGACCATTACTCGCTGCTGAAATCGATGGAAGCCGGTTTCGGTCTGCCTTGCCTGAACAACGCTTGCGGCAATACCGCGAAGCTGATCACTCTGTTCTATCAATAATACGAACTAAGTATCCGCCCCCAGCGATGCGGGCGGATATGACTCCCCAGAAAGAAAGAAAGCATGTTCTTTTTTGAAAAAAAGAACCAAAAAACTTTTACGAGTCTGCGCCCGCTCTTTCCGGAAAGACCGAAGCCGAAACAATCAAAAGTTTTTTGCTTCTTTTTTTCAAAAAAGAAGTCCTTTCTTTTGCTCACTGCTCTTGCGTGTCTTCCCGCAAGGCAGGCGCTAGCGGATGCCGACGAGTATGCCGGACTGGCCTGGAACCCGACATCGACCGCAGCACATCCATGCGGCGTCGGGCTGCCGCCGCGCGGCGATTTCGCGCATGACCGCTGGGTGAACGCACGCAAACCCAACGTCGGCCTGGTGGTGAAACAGGAAGGAACCACCCTGTGCTACGTCATCGACGGCATCGCCGAAGCCCCCACCATCCGCGTCAAGCAAGGCGCATTGCTCACCATCACCCTCCGCAACGAAATCACCGATCCCGCGGCTCTGGCAAAGCTGCTGCCTACGCCCACGCTGCGTGACAAACCGCTCGCACCGGTGCCGGACGCGCCCGGAACCATGCACATCGTGCCGGGCGAAGCCCCCATCCCGACCGGCCGCACCAACCTGCATGTGCATGGTTTCGCCGTGCCGCCCACCGTGCCGCAGGACGAGGTGCTGATGGGCTGCGTCGATCCCGCGCGCGGCAGCACCACCTGCGGGCGCCGGGAAATGACCTACCGCTACCAGATCCCCCCCGACATGCCCCCCGGCCTCTACTGGTACCACCCGCACGTGCATGGCGAAGTGCAGGCGCAGATGCTCGCGGGCCTGTCCGGCGCCATCGTGGTGGAAGGCCCGGACGACCGCGCCCGCGCCCAGGCCGGCATCCAGGACCGCGTGTTCATCGTGCGCCAACTGCGCGACACGGATGCCGCGAAGCCCGCAGTAGCACCGGGGCCGGCGCGGACCGCGCCTGTCGCGCCGGCCGCCACAACGATCAGGCAAGGCTCCGGCCCGCGCGTGGACACACGCCATGAACTCGCCTGCACACAGGGTGCCACGGTGGACGAAATCTCGCTGAACGGCGCGCCGGTTGTCGATGGCCCGGCCGCGGACCGCGACCTCGCCCCGCTCAGCATGATCGCCGGCACCACGCAGCTATGGCGCGTGCTGAACGCGGCAACCGATGCGGTGCTCAACCTGGCGCTGGTGGATGCGCAAGGGCGGCCCGTACCGGTCCGGCTGGTCGCGCAGGATGGCGCGCCGGTCACCGATGACAGCGGCCGCCCATCCCCATGGCACCCCACCACCACGCCCCTTCTGGTGCCGCCGGCCGGCCGCGTGGAATTCCTGGTGACGGCCCCGCCGCTGGGTCAGAAACAATATTTCGTCACCCACGCCGTCGATACCGGCTGCACCGGCGACCTGGTGCCGGAGCGCCGCCTGGGCGTGCTCACCGCGCTGCCCTACACTGACGATTCCGACACGCCACCCGCTGCCGCGCCCGCGCCCACGACCCAGCACAGCGTGTTCGACGGGCTGCTGGCGCAGAGGACGGACCGCCAGCGCGTGCTGGCCTTCGCCGAATATCCACGCCCCGGCAGACTGGACCAGACCGATTTCTACATTGCGGAGCGCCGCCCCGGCGCGGAATTCCGGCCGTTCGACATGGACGGGCCACCCGCCATCACCGTCCAGGCCGGCGCCGTGGAGGAGTGGCTGGTGCAGAATTTCACGCACGAAATCCATGCCTTCCACATCCATCAGGTGCATTTCCGCGTCCTCGCCATCAACGGCACGGCGCAAGACCAGCCGCCATTATTGGATACCGTCATCGTCCCGGCCGCCGATGCCGCCGGCACCCCGGGCAGTGTGCGCATCAAGCTGGCGTTCGGCGCGAGCGATGTCGGCGACATTCCATTCCACTGCCATCTGGTGGATCACGAGGACAACGGCATGATGGGTGTGCTGCGCGTTCTCCCGCAGCCCGGCCAGACCATTCAGAAAGCGGGCCTGGACGTTCTGCTGCATCCCCGCATCTGCCGCTGGACAACTGCGTCAAAGCCATAGGGCGCAAGCCGTTACATTTTCCGCCCTACGCCGTTGGCGACCGTTTCATCACGATGCGATCTGCAACTTTTGCAGCGTCTCCTCAAGCTCGGCGAACGTCGGCATGTGCCGGTTTGGCACCATCTTGCGGCCGGTCTCCACGCTCACCTGAGGGGCGTTTCCATGCAGGTGCGCCACCAGAATGGCACGGATCACCTCATTATACTTGCTGTCGCCCTCCACCAAACCCTTGATGCGGGCGGCGCAGGGCGCGGCCATGCCGTAGGCCAGCAGCACGCCCAAAAACGTGCCGACCAGCGCGCCGCCGATCATTTCGCCCAGCACTGCAGGCGGCTCGTTGATATGGCCCATCGTCTTGATGACGCCGAGCACGGCGGCGACGATGCCGAGCGCCGGTAGCGCGTCGGCCATGGTCTGGATGGCGTGGGAGCCGTGCAGTTCCTCATTGAGGATCTTCTTCAGCTCGCGCGCCATCACATCCTCGATCTGATGCGGGTCGTCGGCGTTCATGCCGACCATGCGCAGATAGTCGCAAATCAGCGACGTGGTGTGGTGATCGGCGAGGATTTTGGGGAAATGCTTGAAGGCCGGGCTCTCCTCGGGCTTTTCAATGTGAGCTTCGAGCGCCATGGCGCCGCGCTGGCTGGCCAGGCGGGTGAACCAGAACAGCAACGCCAGCAGTTCGGTGTAATCCTCCTTCTTGTAGCGGTCGCCTTTGAGAATCATGCCGAAGCCGGCGAGCGTGTGCTTCACGTCGTGCATGGAATTGGCCATGATGAACGTGCCGATTGCCGCGCCCAGAATGGTCAGCAACTCGAACGGCATGGCCGCCATCAGCGGGCCGATGGCGCCGCCGCTGGCCATGAAGCTGCCGAACACGCAGACCAGAAGAAAGACTAGACCGCCTACCGTCAGCATTGGTCATGCCACTTGAAGAAAGAAAGCAGTTCTTTTTTGAAAAAAAGAACCAAAAAACTTTTGGACATTTGCACCCGTCTGCCGGATAGGTCCGCAATAGAGATTCAAAAGTTTTTTGCTTCTTTTTTTCAAAAAAGAAGTTCTTTCTTTCTTTCTCGTCACGATTTATCGACCCGGAATAGGCGCAGGCAATGCGGAGCGCAGCAGCGTAATGGTCACGCGACGGTTGGCGGCGGCCAGCGGAGTCTCCGGGTGCAGCAGATCGCGGTCGGCGTGGCCGGTCACATCGCGTATCCGCTCGTCCGGCAGGCCGGCGTCGGTCAGCAGGCGCCGTGTGGCGTTGGCGCGGTCGGCGGACAGGTCCCAGTTGCTCTTCGTAGGGTCCGTGTAGGCCGCGGCATCGGTGTAGCCGGCCAGCGAAATCGGCTCTTTCAGCGTTTTCAGAATGGGCGTCAGACGCGCCAGCAAGGCTTTCGTATGCTCGTTAGGCACGGCGGAGCCTTGGGCAAACATCGGCTGCCCATCCTCGTCATGGATTTGCACGCGCAAACCTTCGGGGGTGAGGTCGATGCTGAGCTGCCTCGCCAGCGGCGCCAGCGCCGGGTCCACCTCGATGGCGCGCTGCATCTGCCGCGCCGCGTCCACCAGTTTCGCCTGCTCCTGCTGCCGGGCCTGTTCGGCCGCCAGCGCCGCGGCGCCGGCATTCTGCAACTGCAACTTTGTCATGCCCGAGCTGAGCAATTTGCCGGCCGTAGGCGACGCCTTGGCCGATCCGCCCTGCTGCGCCCCTGCCCCGTCCTTGTTCGGGGCCTGGCCTTCGGCGTGCACGGTTTTCATCGCCACCGTGTCGCTGCCGTCATCCTCCTGGTCCACCGGCGGGGCATTGTCGTTCATCACCGAGACGGTGCCGCGGTCGGAGATTTCGGGGCCCTGTTCGAACGGGGATTTGCCGCCGAACGGCTGGCCGGAACCGGACGCGCCACGAGCCATGATCGTGGTGGGGCTGAAATAGTCGGCCAGGCCACGGCGCTGTTTTTCGGTCGTGGCGTTGAGCAGCCACATGAGCAGGAAGAACGCCATCATGGCGGTGACGAAATCGGCATACGCCACTTTCCACGCACCGCCGTGATGGCCGCCTTCCACCACCTCCTCGCGCTTGATGATCGTAATGCCCTTGTCACCGCCGCGTTTGGCCATGTCTCACCGTCCAGGCTGTCGAGAACGTATCATGGCGCGGGGCGCTTAACCTTTCCCTAAAACCGGTGGCGCGGGCTGCGGAAGCTGCACGGGTGCAGGTCCGCGGCGGGACCATTGTACTCGGTAAAGGATGTAGCGCTCGGCCTCGATGCCGTGCCGGCTGCGCGTGGCGGTGCCGACGGGGACCGCGCCGGCCCAGGCGCGCGGATCGGGCGGGCCGGTTTCGCGCGTGCTGCGCACAAGAAGACCGGTCTGGCCGGCGATACGAGCCTGCGGGAGGTCGAAAAATCGCCAGCGGGGTTCGACGCCGAGCACCCTCTGGTGCAGGCGGAAGGCGAGTTCGCTCGCCAGCCCGTATTCGTCGGCGACGACATAGTCGGCATGCTGCGTGGCGGCGGCCACGTAAACCGCGCCGGCCAGATCGGACCAGCCGGCCAGGCGGATGAGGGTGAAGTCGTAAGCCCTCGGCAGAGCGAACGGCGCCAACGTCGCTTGGGCGAAAACCACGGACGTCATGAGCGCGCCGATCACGCAGGCGCTGCGCCAGAAACGCACGCCGGCGCCGGCCGCCGCCAGCAACGCGCCTGGCAGAATCACCGACGGCCAGTTGGCCTGCACCCGGTCCCCCAGCGCGTGCTCGGCGAACACGCAGGCCGGCAGCAGCGTCACCGCAGCGAGCAGCGCCCATTCGGCCGAGCCCGCCCACGCCCGTCGGCAGGCATGCCAAACCCCGAAACATCCGAGCGCAAACACGCCCGGCGTCACCAGCCCCACCTGCCCGCCGACAAACTCGGCGAGGAATTGCAGCGCCCGCGCCGGATCCCAGTCGCCCGCGCGGCCGCCCTGCTTGGTAAAACTGGCCCACCCGTGCGCCGCATTCCAGGCAATCACCGGCGCCACACAAACGCATGCGAGCGCGCCCGCCGCCCAAAACTCCCAGCGCCGCAGCCAGACGCGCCCCTGCGGCACCGCGAGCACCCACAGCAAGATCGCCCCGCCGAGCAGCACGCCCGTATATTTACTGTCGCACGCAAGGCCGCCGGCGAGACCCACGCCAAACCACCAGGCGCCGTTTCCGCTGCGCAGCAGCCGGGCCAGGGCGGCCAGCGCCGCGGTCCAGAAAAACAGCAGCGGCGTGTCCGGCGTCATCAGCACCGCGCCGGCGTTCAGCATGAGCGTGGCATTCAGCAGCGCCGCCGCCACGATGCCCGCACGCCGGCCTGGCCAGACATCCTCGGCCGCGCGCGCAATCAGCAGCGAGCCCGCCAGCGCCGCCCACGGCCCGAGCAGCCGCACCCCCAGCGGCGTATCGCCGAACACGGCGGTCCCCGCCCTGATCCACAGCGCCACCATGGGCGGATGATCCAGGTATCCGCCGGCCAGCGCCTTCGACCACACCCAGTAGTACGCCTCGTCCGCCGACAATGGCATGCGCGCGGCGACCGCAAGCCGCACCAGGGTCAGCGCGAGTAGCAAAACGCGCCAAACCGTAGGATGGGTGAGCGAAGCGAGACCCATCGATCGCGCGGTGATGGGTCTCGCTGCGCTCACCCATCCTACGAATTTCGGTATCAGATCGGCACGCCCGCCAGATTGCGGCTGGTCCGTATCGTCTGCAAAGTCTGCACCCGCGCCACGTTCACCGCCTCGGTCAGCCGGCGAGTCAGCTCATTCTCCTGCGCCGTATCGCGCGCCACCAGGCGGAGCAGAAAATCCCCGCCGCCGCGGATCATGTGGCACTCGCGCACCTGTGGCCAGTCGGCCACCATCGACTCGAAGGCCGCCAGCGCCGCCTCCTTCTGGCTCTCCAGCCCGACGATGGCGAAGAACACGATCTCCCAGCCGAGCAAAGGCGGGTCGGTGTCGGCATGATAGCCGCGGATCACCCCCGCCTCCTCCAGCCGCCGCACCCGGCGCAGGCAGGGGGGTGCGGAGATGCCGGCGCGGCGGGCGAGCTCCACGTTGGTCATGCGGCCATCGGCCTGCAATTCGGCCAGGATCCGCCGGTCCACCGCATCAATCTCCGGCAGGCCCGGTTCCGGCAGTTCCGCCGCCGCCTTCATCGTGCTGCCTCAGCCATCCGCATTCACTTCACTCCGCCCGGAGAGTTTAAGGCACACCGGACCGTGACGAAAGTGTGGCCGCGCGAGAATCGCTCACTTGCCCGTGGGGCAGCCGACCCCGATATGGGTTCGCCATGATCAAGACTCACCACACCAGAATGCTCGTCATCGGCGCGGGCCCGGCCGGCTACACCGCCGCCATCTACGCCGCGCGCGCCAACCTCGCCCCCATCCTGGTCGCCGGCCTGCAGCCGGGCGGCCAGCTCATGATCACGACGGACGTGGAAAATTACCCCGGTTTTGCGTCCCCCATCCAGGGCCCCTGGCTGATGGAGCAGATGGAGGCGCAGGCAAGGCACGTCGGCACCGAAATCCTCCACGACCTCATCATGGAGGTGGATTTTTCAACCCGCCCCTTCCGCTGCACCGGCGACAGCGGCGACATTTACGTGGCCGACACGGTGGTGATCGCCACCGGCGCCCAGGCGCGCTGGCTCGGCCTGCCGTCGGAAGCCCGCTACCAGGGCGCCGGCGTGTCGGCCTGCGCCACCTGCGACGGCTTCTTCTACCGCGGCCGGCGCGTCGCCGTCATCGGCGGCGGCAACACGGCGGTGGAGGAGGCGCTCTACCTCACCCACCACGCCGACCGCGTCACCCTGATCCACCGCCGCGACTCGCTGCGGGCGGAGAAGATTTTGCAGCGCCGCCTGTTCGAACACCCGAAAATCGATGTCATCTGGGACACAGTGGTCGAAGAAATTATCGGCGCCGGCACGCCCGCCGTCGTCACCGGCGTGGCCCTGCGCAACATCCTCACCGACGCGCCTAGCCATCTGGAGGTGGATGGCGTGTTCGTGGCCATCGGCCACACGCCAAATACCTCGGTTTTCGCCGGAAAAATCGCCCTGGACGCCGAAGGCTACGTGCTGACGGCGCCCGGCAGCACACGCACGTCGGTCGATGGCGTGTTCGCGGCGGGCGACGTGCAGGACAAGATTTTCCGCCAGGCGGTGACGGCCGCAGGAACAGGTTGCATGGCGGCGCTGGAAGCGGAAAAGTGGCTGACCGAACACGCGACAGAGTCTGCCCTGGAAGCGGCCTGACGCGCCACCTCTTCCGCGGGCCGAACGAACGATGGACTGGGACAAGCTGCGTGTGTTCCATGCGGTAGCCGAAGCCGGCAGTTTTACCCATGCCGGCGACACGCTGAACCTCAGCCAGTCGGCGGTGAGCCGGCAGATTTCGGCCTTGGAGGAGGCGCTCTCCGTCCCCCTCTTCCACCGCCATGCGCGCGGCCTGATCCTCACCGAGCAGGGGGAGGCGCTGAACCGCACGGTCCGCGAGGTTTTTGCCAAACTGGCGATGACCGAGGCGCTGCTCACCGAAAGCCGCGACAAGCCGGCCGGGCGCCTGAAGATCACGACCACGGTCGGCTTCGGCAGTACCTGGCTCGCCCCTCGCCTGATGCAGTTCCTAAAGCTTTATCCGGAGGTGACGGTCAGCCTGCTGCTCGATGACGGCGATCTGGACCTCGCCATGCGCGAGGCGGATGTGGCCATCCGCATGCACCCGCCGCGTCAGCCGGATCTGATCCAGCGCCACCTGATCGAAATCGAATGGGTGGTCTGCGCCTCCCCCGAATATCTGGCCCAGCACGGCATCCCGCAGACGCTGGATGATTTGGACAAGCACCGCCTGGTGCTTTTCGGCGATTTTCATCCGCCTGTAAGCGACATCAACTGGCTGGCGACGGCCGGCCGCAAGACCGGCCAGCCGCGCCGCCCGGTGCTGGAGGTCAACAATTTGTCCTCCATGGCGCTGACGATCCGCGCGGGTGTCGGCATCGGCGCCCTCCCCGCCTGGATGGGGCCGGAGATGGAGGGTTTGACCCGCATCTTGCCGACGATTGCGCGGCCGAAGGTGGATTGTTTTTTCGTGTACCCGGAGGAGCTGCGGCATTCGAAGCGGGTGGCGGTGTTCCGCGATTATCTGCTGGCCCGGCTGCAGGAGCGGTAGGGCGGCGGACATACCTTCGTAAGATGGGTCTTGACCCATCTCTTTCGGGTGTCCCGGCGCGTGTCCATGGTTCAGAATCCTGCCAGCGGCTGGCGACAGTCTATGTCGGACGCCGTTGACGCCGCCTCGGAATGACAGGGAAGGCGGCCGGGTCATCCTCCCACGGATTGAAGATGGCGGCGCCGCTGTGGCGCACATCGCGCAGGTTACGGGTGGCCAGATAGAGGTCGTGGTGCAGCGCGGTTGCGGCGAGCAAAGTGTCAATCACCGGCGGCGGATGGCCTGTATCGCGCCGCACGGTGCCACTGATGCTGCCCCAGCGGCGCACCACCGCGTCCGACACGGGCAACAGCCGAAGCCCGAACCTCGCGGCCAGACTGTCCCGGGTCGCCATGTATATCGGCCGACGCGAATCGCCGTCCGCCAGGTTGGCAATGCCTTTGTCATATTCAGCTATCGTCAGAATGCTAAGGTAAAGCGTCGCCTCGTCCTGCGCCGCTACCCACGCCTTGACGCGGGCGGAGCCGCCGGCACTGATGATTTCGGCGGTGACGTTGGTATCCAGCAGCCAGCCGATCAGAGCGTGATCTCCCGCCCAACATCAGAGTCGCGGGTGAGGTCGAGGCCGTCCACGCTCAAACTTTCCATGAACGTCACGAACGGCACCGCTTCGCCGGCCAGCGGCATCAGCCGCTCCAATTCATCGGCGGCGATGACCACCACCGCGTCATGACCACGCACGGTGACGCGCTGCGGCCCTTCGGTCCGGGCACGCCTGACCAGTTCGCTGAACTGCGCCTTCGCGTCCCGCAGCTTCCAGCCATCGTCGCGCGAGCCGCGGGCGATCTTGCGGGGTTGAGCCATCGGGCCTCCTCTTCGTGACTATATGACCAGTTGATAGCACGTGCGGCAGCGGTCCCGCTACTCAATCTGGCGGGACGGCGTGGTGGCGGCGTACCCAGGCGTCACCAGACGAAGCGCGTATCGCGCAGACTGCATTGAAATGGCCGCCGGATCGGTGCACAGACGGCTGCCTCCAGCTCCTCTGCCTCGGCGATGCCGGGCTCGCCGACCTGTAGCAATGCCGCTTGAGCTGTGTGCACACGAGTTCCAAATGAATCTAGCAGCGAACATTATAGAGAAGGAGGACGTTCACGGCGAGCAAAATGCCATCGCAAAAAACTTGGAAGTAGCTCAAAAGGTCAGGAAAGCTATCAAGGATAGTGGTGGAACGCTACCCTAGGACCTTCCGTTCGTCGAGCACATCTCCGATGTCCGTAAGAGGGTCACTGGCCGACGCACAAAGGCCGTCGCCAAGCCCTCCGACTACAATGTCTCACCGCAGCTATCTTTGCAATGTCCGCCCGCTGCTCAGGCCTCAGATTTCGCAGATCTGGCTTGGCCCGGCAGCCCAGATCCGAGCCGATATGTTCCGGTGCCAATTCATCGGCTTCCTCGCACGGATGCAGCGGGAGCACACGGATGGCGTTGCCGACAGATAGCTAGCCGGTCTGTCCTTTAGATGGCCTTTCGGAACCGACTTGGCCTGTTAAGCACGATCAGGACACTCTCTATATCCCTGTACGCCTAACAATTTCCTTCGCGAGGTCATTGAATTGCGTGTCTGCTTCATCAACCTGGCCGTAATGACCGGAATTTACATGCCCTCTCAAATCCCCTATGCCTACACTATGCTTTTGAGATTCTGGAGCTAGGCTATGAAAGTGCTTAATGCCTCCAAGCTTGTTCCCGGTTGAAGGAACTAGCGCCGGATCGATTGCTCTTAATTCATCTACAACCCGAAGCTTAACTCGTGGCGCGATTCGACGCTCCCAGTCCGCGTGTGGATCGCTAGCGTTCCGGCCAGAATTTACCTTGACGCTGATGTGATGTAGTCTAAATACTCAGGCTTTCCGCCAAATATCCTAAGTTTATCTGCAGGCGAAGCAAGACTTCTAACAGTCGCCCATTCGGTAATCCACTTGCCTACAGAGCGCCCAACTGTTGATAAAGCCCGTAAAGAGAAAAGATCAGCGGCTACCGGTGTTATAAAATAATCGCAATCTAGAAGGACAGCACGATTTAGCGCACCGACGTTTGGTCCCATATCAAAGAAACAAACGTCCGCACGAATTTTGGTTGCGCTCTGTCTTGCTACTTGCGAGAGCGCTGTCGTAACGTCATAGCCACGAGTACGCCGGGCAAAACATTCTGTCCATGCAGCTGATAGCTCTTCTTCATAGTCTGACAGCAGCACGTCTCCTGGTAAAAGGTGAATAGTCCGGTCAGGAACTTTCTATTCTCCAACAGGAATGATGCCGCCTCGTCCTTGAACGACCGGCTTCACAGCCGACCATAGCGTTTGCCCAACGCCGTCTTCGTCCGATTCCTCAAGGAGATTTTCTAGGTCGCGTTCCTCCAAGTAAAAAGAAGTTAGATTACACTGCGGGTCTGCATCTACCAAAAGAACATTTTTGTTCATTTTGGCGATCGCATTGGCGATGTTTACGGTTAGTGTAGTTTTGCCTACGCCACCCTTGTGATTGAAAAGTGCTATTTTCTTCACGGTTTTCTCTTTCCTACTCGAACGCTTAAGTGTCACATTAATCCGATTGTTGTCGTAACGACAATATTGTTGTCTCTAGCTGGCGAACTGAGTGCAGCAAGAGTAGCCCGCATCGCCCAAGCCCGATGCGGGCTAAACCCCATCCGGCACCTCATCACCCAACGCCGGCTCCCGATCCGGCGCCACCCCCAGAACCACATGCAAATCCTCCGGCCGCGCACCGCCGGCGCGGCGGCTGAAGAAGTCTGCCGCCGTCTCCACAGCGCCAATCTTCTGAGCAACAGCCGACGATATCCATTGGTTCAACGACACGCCATCCTCGCGCGCAAGGCGGGACGCCGCTTTCTTGATCGAAGCCGGCAATTTGAGCGGATAGGTTGCCTTGCTCATGACACCAATCTTTCCAGCAACGCCCCCGGGCGAAGCAGCACCAAACCGAATTTCGGTGCCGCCGACACAAAATCAGCCACATTATGGGTAACGAGGGCATCGGCCGGACCGTTTACCGCCGCCTCAAGCACCAACTCATCATCGGCATCAGCGAGTTGTGGACGACAGGAAAAGCGAACTTCCACCGGCTCAACAGCAGCCGCAAGGGAAGCCAGGGCAAGATCAACCTGTGGCACGCTCAAGCCCGAAATCTCGCGGTGTTCCGGACGTTTCAGCACATCCTCGTACTCCAAAAACAGGGCGGGCGTTGCCAGCGGCACCGATCTGCGTTCGGCCACCAGGCCGAGCAGCCGGTGAGACGCTCCGCGGCGGCTCCGAAAGGCCGAAACCAGCACCGAAGTGTCGAGCACCACACGCTTCACCAGCTTTGCTTAGCACTCCCCATGGGATGTGTCTCCCTGCCCTCTTGCTCCGGGAAGAGCCGCTCCCGCGCCAAGACTTAGCCGCTTGTCAGCAACCGTAGCCCGCATCGCACTTGGGAGATGCGGGATCGGCGGTTTAGCACATGATCGCTTCTGCCCCGCCCCGGGTCCACGCGGGCGCCTATGCCGGTAGAGGGGCGCCGCATCGTCCAAGCACGATGCCGGCATACGGCTCTACGCCTGCTTTACAAGTTTCGTAAAATCCGACCATTGCTCGACGCGAAACGCACGTATATCGCGCACCGATGCCGGCAGCCACGGCAATGCCTTCAGTGCCATAATCGCACCAAACAGGTTCGCTAAATCTTCCGAGGGCGTGGTGTATAGGCTGCCCTGAACCCGCTCGAACCCGAAGCCAGCGAGCGTGCCGCCGATATCGGCATAAGCCTGGGAAACACCTTTGGGATGGTGCTGCGCCGTATCGGCCACCACGAGATCAAAAGCGATAGCGAACATCAATATTCCTGCGGATCGTCTAGTATCTCCGCAAGCCGGTAATCCACTTCCTCGCCGGTTTCCACGACGCGCACACGCATCAGGCAATCGCCGTCCGGCAGCCCATGCCCGGTGCCGATAATCTCATAGACCGGACCCGCCGCGCCGAACCGTCGCCAAGTGCCCAAGAGGCTGGCGGGCTGCGACAGTTGCGCGGTTTCTTTATATAGCTTCGTCATGACCCACCGATAGCACGAAAGCGGGGTTTGTCACAGGCGTACCAGGCTCGGAACTCCGCTCCAGCAGCCACAACTCACAGATCAACCACGCGCACAGGCATCGCCGCGCGCGACGGCTCGATATCGATGTCGCGGTAGGGCGAGGAATTGCATGGCGGCGATCAGGGCCTCGCCGATACGGCCGCCGTTGACGCGGCGAAATTCCTTGGCCGGAACAACCACACCGCGTCACGGACGCGCACCTTGATATGCTGCGGACCTTACACTCTGCACGCGCCGAACCAGTTCGCTGAAACGCACCTTGGCGTCCTGAAGGCGCCAGCCCCAAGCGAGCGGTTTCCTGGGGTTCCACAATGCTGGTCATAAGAATGAAGCTTTGATGCATCATGCACGGGTTTCAAAGCAGGCCACACAGGCATGGCCGAAAAACCGGCCAGATCGTTCCGGCCAACAAAAAACCTTGACCACCGCCCCTCCATATGTTCTTCTTAAGTTCGCAACCCCAGCGCAAGGTCGCCCGCCCTGACCACCACCCAGCCCGAGCCAGAAACGCCCGAGCCTGAAAGCCGGGAGCAGCGCACCGAGCGCCAGGTGCGCCAGTGCCGGCGCATGGCCGAACTCGGCATGCAACTGGCCGAGGCCGCGGCGCAAAAAGCGCTCGGCGACAAGGCAAGGGCAGCAGCCGACCCGGCGGCAAAACCGGCCAAAAATATGGCCCTGACCTTCGCCCGTATCGCCAACACCATCCAACAGGCGATCAAGCTGGAGGCAAAACTCACCGCCCCGCCGTCCCAGCCCGCCCAACGCCGCCCCGCGGCGCCCAAGACCCCACGCGAGCGCCCGGCGCCCCCGCCGGCGGAAACCTACCCCGAGCCGCCAGCCACCGAGTGGCCCTTCCTCAAACACTATGCCCAACCGCGTGACGCCGAACCGCCCCCGGCCGAAATTCCGCAAACCCCACCGGCCCCCAAGGCACCGGCCCCGACACCTGTGTTCGATGGCAAAAACACCTGGCTCACGGCAGCGCCCCTGACGCCAGCGCCGGCCGCGCCCCGGCCACCGCCGGCGCCCGCCCAACCGGCCTGGACCCCGCCGCCGCCGCACCCCAGAGCCACCGACCCGCCACGCCCCACCGGCCCCAACTGGGCCCGCCTGTTCGAGCGGTGACGGCAGGGCGGATAAAAATCCGCCCTGCGCGCCGACAACACCGAAACACCCCGTACCCGCGGAACGCTCACCCCAAACCCAAGCGCCGGTATCAGGGGCGGGAGCGGGGGCATGGCCCGACATGGCGTGGCTCTGGGTGCAGCGACTCTCAGGCTCGGCGCATTCACCCTACAGTTTGGGGACAAATTCCTTCGGACTCCGCGTCTGGCTATTCCGCTCCACCATCCAGCCGGGATACTCCGCTGGCAGGGCGCTCACCTCGTCCAGGGCCGCAAGCTCCCCGGCACTCAGCGTAAGCGCGGTGGCGCCGATGTTGTCGAGAAGCTGCGCCTGCGTCTTCGCGCCGATGATGATGCTGGACACAAAAGGTTTAGCCAGAATCCACGCCAGCGCCACCTGCGCCACCGACGCGCCATGCGCCTCGGCCACCGTGCGCATCGCCGCCACACAGACCCAGGCGCGGTCGCGGTTCACTGGCGGGAAGTCGAACACGACGCGCCTCGCACCCTCCGGCCCGTCGGAGTCGGGGCCGAACTTGCCCGAGAGCAGGCCGCCGGCGAGCGGGCTCCAGACCATCAGGCCGACGCCCTCGGATTGCAGCAGCGGCACAATCTCCCGCTCCAGATCGCGCCCGGCGATGGTGTAGTAGGCTTGTAGCGTCTCCGGCCGAACCCATCCGTGGCGCTCGCATACGCCGATCGCCTTCATCAGCCGCCAGGCGTGCCAGTTCGACACACCAACGTGCCGCACCAGCCGCTGCCTGACCAAGTCCTCCAGCGCGCGCATCGTCTCCTCGATCGGGGTGACCAGGTCGGTGTTATGGATCTGG
>Ga0116227_10008438_pt1 | contig 19420 bp, 16 predicted proteins | sample S1TSphgellanicum_FD_89693 | JGI IMG/M metagenome (GOLD analysis project Ga0116227, IMG submission 89693) | Host-associated microbial communities from peat moss isolated from Minnesota, USA - S1T2_Fb - Sphagnum magellanicum MG | ecosystem: Host-associated > Plants > Peat moss > Unclassified... | reverse complement strand
ATGCTGCCATTGCAGCGGCCAATCAGGCGTTAACCTATTGCAATGGTCCGGATTCGGCTAATTACTCCGCGCAAAAAGGAGAAGCCCTGGTATGTCGTGCCTATGCACATTTCATGCTGGTGACTTTGTTTGCCAAATCCTATAATCCGGCTACCGCCGCCAGTGATCCGGGTGTACCTTATATCACCACGGTGAGTAAAAGCGTATTCAACAAATATGACAGGGGAACCGTTGCGGCGGTATATGCAAAAATTGAAAACGATCTGACCACCGGTTTGCCTTTGCTGAGAGATGAAATATATGGGAATACGCCAAGCTACCATTTTACGGTGCGGGCCGCACACGCTTTTGCTTCCCGGTTCTATTTATTCAAGCAGGATTACGCAAAAGTAGTGACCCATGCGACCGCTGTTTTCGGCAGTAAAGATCCTTCCACCCTGATCCGTGACCAGGTGAAATTTTACGGCCTGCCTTACAACGATATGGTGGTACAGTATTTTAATTCCCAGAATCCGGCGAACATCCTGCTACAGGAAGCACCCGGGAGCAAGTATCCGGCCAATTACTACGGTTATCGCTATGGTCTTGGCAGTAACATCAACCGGCAATTGATCCTCAATTCGAATGTGACCGGCGGCGCCCTGGCGGTCACGACTTATGGCAGCGGACCACAGTATTTTAACTTCCCGAAATTCAAATCTGATGTGACAGTGGTGGGATTACTGAGCATGGATGAAGTATTGATGAACAGGGCCGAAGCCAATATCCGGTTGAAAAACTACCCTGCAGCACTCACCGACCTGAATGCCTGGGTCAGCAAAAACATCTCAAATTACGTTCCTGCCAGACACAATGTAACGGTAGCAAAAATGACGGCTTTCTTCCAGCTGCCACAGGACGCTGCCATGATTGAAACAGTACTGTATATGAAAAGAATCACCTACATGCAGGAAGGGTTACGCTGGTTTGATATCGTGCGACTGGATATCCCTGTGGTACATACCGGCACACCGAATTTCACCACCACCCTGGCGCCGGGCGATAAAAGAAGATTGTTACAACTCCCGGCAGAAGCGGTCAATGATGGCATGCAGCTGAATCCGAGATAAACTTTAAACAACGACACTATGAAACTGCATATAATTTCCGGCATCTTTCTCTTACTCATCATGGGGAGTGCCTGCAAAAAAGAAAAGGTAAATCTTACCACACCACCGGTCGGGCTGGGCGGTGATTCTACCGCCGTAACACCGGAAGATGTTTTCATTCATGATAGTCTCACCGTTCCTTATAACATTGCGGTGTACTATAAATGGTTACCCGGACAACTGGACTTCCCATCTGCCATTACACCGCCCAGAGCAGATAAAGTGGTTCCGTTGCTAAAGGCACTGCTGGCAGTTACTTTCAGACCTTATAATGATCAAACCGGGAGTATCCTTTTCCTGCAAAAATATCTCCCCAAAGCGCTAAAGCTCGCGGGTACCGCTCAATATCTAAGCAATGGTTCCATCATACTGGGACAAGCCGAAGGAGGTACTTCTATGACCTTATATGAGTTAAATAGTTTCAGCCCCGCGGTTACCGATTCCAATATCCTCAAAAATATTGGTCATACGATGCATCATGAATTTGGGCATATCCTGAATCAGAACATCCTGTTCCCGTCTTCGTTCAAGCAAATTACACCTGCCTATTCCGGCAACTGGTACAACATCACCGACCAGGAGGCCAGGGCAAAAGGATTTATCACCGCTTACGCTTCTTCCGATCCGAACGAAGATTTTGTGGAAATGGTGGCTTCCATGCTGATAGGTGCTTCCAGCGGTAACAGCGGATACGACGACTATGAAAAGATCCTGGCCGATCAAACAGGTGGGCCTGGCACTCCTGCGTACGAAGCCATTAAGGCTAAAGAAGCAGCGGTGGTAGATTATTACGCGCGCGCATGGTCGATCGACTTTTACGCACTGCAACGGAAATGTCGTCGTGCACTGGCTGCCTATTATCAATAATTGTTTTTCACGCTGAACTATTTTTTATGAAAAAGATATGGATATATCTCCTGGGAACCACCGTACTTTTTGCCGGTTGCAGCAGGAAATCAGACCTTAATATAGACGGCACCCCTACGGATGTACGACTGGCGCAGGCCCTGGCCATTTACCAGCAAAAACTCACGGAGGCGCCTTATGGCTGGGTGTTGACAGAGTATACCAATGGAAGCTCCACCAACGGCGGTGTTACCCGCATGGGACCCAAAGCAACGTTTACCTATTACCTGAAATTTGACAAGAATGAACAGGTGGCGATGTTGTCAGATTTCAATTCCACCGCCGCCACGGTATTCCAGAACTCAGGCTACCGGGTGAAAATCACCCAGCGCCCTACGCTGATCTTTGATACCTACAGCTATCTTCACCTGCCCTGTGATCCTGATCCCAGCATTTCTCATAGTCCGTTTGGTTCCGGCTTTAACTGGGGCACCGACTTTGAATTTGCTTTTGCAGATAATATCCCGGCAGCAGATCTCGGCGATACCATCCGCCTGCAAGGTAATCTCAACCAGGCAACAGGCATTCTCGTAAAAGCGACACAGGCCCAACAGCAAACCTTTACCACCAACGGTATTGGCGGCTACACCGCTTTCAACCAGATCCTCACCTACTTCAAACGCGCCCAAGCCGGTGGTACTACCCTGGAAATAACACCCGGTGTAGGCGGCAGGTCATTTGATATCAAAACCGCAGGAAGTCAAACAATTACCAATGTGGGCGTGCAATACACGGCCACCGGCATTATCCTGCAGGATCCGGTAACTGTAGGCTCCCTCACCGTCAAAAGCTTTGATAATCTGGTGTGGAATGGTGGTACCGGCACTATCAGCGCCAGCATCAATGGCAATACACCCACTACTATTGCGCCTGCACTGGCGCCGATATCGCCCGAACCCAATGCTTCCCTGAACTTTTATTTATCAGGGCTGGATGGCGCCTGGCTGGCAGGGCCCGGGTTTCATGTAAGAGGTGTAGATGACGCATATAACTTGTTAAAACTCCCTTACCCCGGTGGTACCTATTATGCCATGGTATATCTTCCTGGCAGAATAAACGGAGGCGATTACGATGTGTTGTCTCCTTTCTTCACCGGCATTGATGATTACCCCTACCTTTTTGCCGGCGGGGTCGCCTACACAGGCCTCAGCCAGGGCAGGCTGGTATTCCAGATGCTGGATGGTGGTGACCCGGTTGTAAATCCACCAGATCTCATTGCCACCAACACTATTTTCGATACCGGCAAAACAGGTCCACCTTATTTTACACAGTCGCCCGGCTTTTATATCATCCGGAAATCAGATGGTGTCACTTTCGATATGGTCACCGCAGGCGACGCACTGGGCTGGATCTCCTGGGAGCTCCAATAGTTAATACTTAAAACACAAACGCATGAAAAAAATAATGTTCCTGATAAGTATCCTGGTCTTTGGTTGCTATGCCGGGTACGCACCGCAAAACACCCCTTCCAGAGGGGAAATAGTAAAAGCAGGTGCCGATAAATCACTGGCAGCAGCAGATTACAGCCGTATTCTGCTGCCAAAGCTCGGCGTTACAGACGCCCAAAAACCACAGGTCAATAAGTTGATACTGGAACTGTTCGATGCTAAAAAAGCCTTACATGCGCAAGACCGGAAAACCCCGGGCGTGTATGAGCAACAGCAACCCGCACTGTTTAATAGTTTCAAAACAAAACTGACCGGCGTACTCAGTGCGCAGCAAATGACCACCTTCCTGGCTTCCAAACCGGCCACGAATGACAGAAGAAATATGCTGAGCTCACTCTTCTATTAAAATAAAGAAAGCGGTTTTATTGAAATAAAGAAAGCGGATGAAGGGCTGTCGAGATACTCCCAAAAGCGTCAAATGCTTTGGAGGTATTCCGGATAACCCTTCATCCGCTTTTATAAACAAGTAGTCTTAGCTGCATCTCCTCTCCCGGAAACGACGCTGACTCCTTTATAAATTGTTAAAAGTATTGCCAACTTCCATTTTCCGCTGACGACCACCAAAGTATCCCTCCCCGCCATGCCGGCCCATTTGCACCAGCTTCCGCTTAATTATTCCCATATCAGTATCCTTTTAGTAACCGGTTGTACAAGGCAAACATAATTATTCCGGTATTATTTTCGCTTAACGGAGCCAGCCAATTGAGTACATGAAAATTACCTGCCAGCTACTTTCAGTTTTACTGATTGCCTTTATTCTTATTGCCGCTGGTGTGCCACATCACGCTGGACTGAACTTTATAAAAACGGATGCCCGCGACAGCATTCCAGCTGATAGCATTCCCCTGTCGAAAGACAGTATGGACGCGCCTATTCATTATAAAGCAAAAGATTCTATCATCATGCAGATTCCTAAAAAACGGATTTTGCTGTATGGCAGCGCGGAAACAAAATACAAGGAAACCAATATTACCGCAGAGAGGATTAGTCTCGACCAGGAAAGTGGTATCGTGGAAGCCACCAAAATGATGGATACCAGCGGAAAACCCATCGGCCGCCCCGTGATGACAGACAACGGACAAAGTTTTGAATCGGATACCATGCAGTTCAACATCAGTACCCGCAAAGCAAAAATTTATCATACCCGCTCCACCTACGGAGAGGCTTTCATCGGTAGCCAACAATCAAAACGGATGGCCGACAACACCATCTTCGGTTTTAAAAACACTTTTACCACCTGTGATCTGGATACCCCCCACTTTCAGTTCCGCGCCAAACGGGTAAAAATCATTCCGGACAAACTGGTCATTTCAGGTCCGGCTAACCTGGAAATTGAAGGCATCCCAACACCGTTATTTATACCTTTTGCCATCTTCCCCATCACACAGGGACAACGCTCCGGTATCCTGCCACCGCAGTACGTGGTGAATCAGCAAAAAGGAATTTGCCTGGAAAACGGTGGCTACTATATTGGTCTGGGCGACAACTTCGACCTCACCATGCGGGGAGATGTATATTCCTACGGGAGCTGGAGCCTCACGGGGAGCCCCACCTACCGGAAACGCTATAAGTACAGCGGTGGCCTCAACCTCAGTTTTGCCAACACCCGCTTCGGCGACCCGTCGGTGAAATCTGAGTTCAGTACCTCTAAAGATTTCCGCGTTACCTGGAATCATAGCATGGATAGCAAAGCCCGGCCCGGTGTGAATTTCGGCGCCGCCGTGAACTTTGGTACCTCTTCGTACAATAAATACAACGTGTATGATTATAATACCCGGGTAAATAATAATATCGGATCATCCATTACATTCTCTAAAACCTGGCAGGGGAAACCTTATAATCTGACGATGGGATTAAACCATTCCCAGAACCTCAGTACCCGTGATGTATCTATTTCCTTTCCCGACGCCACCTTTACAGTGAATACCATCTACCCTTTCCAGCCAAAGGAAATGGTAGGTACGCCCAGGTGGTATGAAAAAATAGGTATTTCCTATAACACCATTTTGCGCAACCAGGCTAATTTCAAGGACTCTCTGTTTGGCAAACAGGCGATGTTCGATGCCATGCAAACGGGTATGCAGCACAATATCCCGATTTCGTTTTCTATCCCGGTATTCAAAACCTTTACGTTATCACCAGGGATTAACTATACCGAATACTGGTATACCAAGAAATTCGACCGCAAATGGGATCCCAACAAATCCAATCTGGGAACGGGAACCAAAGGCGCCATCGATACTTCCTACCAGGCTGGCTTGTTCACAGCCCGCGATGTGAGCGCCAGTGTGTCGTTGTCTACCGCCCTGTATGGTATGTACCAGTTTAGCAAAACGTCGAAGATCAAGGCGATCCGGCATGTGATGCGGCCTACGCTGAGCGCCAGTTTCCGCCCGGATCTTAACAGTCAGAATTATTATTATCTGCAATACAACAAAGAGCGCGACAGCAGTTTGGTATCCAGATTCGATGGGGCGATTATCGGCGTGCCTTCTCCCGGCGCTTTCGGTGGATTGAATTTTGGATTGGATAATAACCTGGAGATGAAAGTGTTCTCCAAAAAAGATACGACCGGTAATCATGAAAGAAAGATAAAGCTGCTGGATGGCTTCGGAATCAACGGTAGCTATAACCTGGTAGCCGACTCTTTTAAACTGTCGACCTTCAGTTTATATGCCCGCACCAACCTGTTTGACAAGTTAAATATTTCCGCCAGTGGGAACCTCGATCCTTACCAGGTGGACAGCCGCGGCCGACGCATTGATAAATATGTATGGCAGCAGGGAAAAATCAGCTTAGGCCGGTTGACCAATGCCAGCATTTCCATGAGTACTTCTTTCCAGTCGAAGGATAAAAAGAGTACGGCCAAAGAAGCAAAGATCGATTCCATTCAAAACGTACAGGGTGGCGATGCAGCCTTTGCTGCTCAACAGCGGCAGCTGGCGCAGGTACGCAACAACCCGGGCGAGTACGTGGATTTTGATATCCCGTGGCGCATAGATCTCTCGTATAGCCTTTCCTACACCAATACCATCATCCCCGATTCCGGGGGCGTGGTAAAACGCATTACACAATATGTGAGCTTCAACGGTGATTTTAGTCTTACGCCGAAATGGAAGATCGGATTAAACAGCGGTTTCGATTTTACCAATATGCAAATCGCTTATACCAATATGTATATCTCGCGCGACCTGCACGATTTCAACCTGTCCATTAACCTGATCCCCTTTGGTACCTACCGGCAGTTTAGTTTTACCATCAGTGCCAAAGCTGGTCTGTTAAAGGATCTGCGCCTCAATCGAACGAAACAGTTTTACGATCAGTAGTTACCATTGCCGCAATACTTTCTCTTACACAACCTTTGTATTGATAACGCTAACGGTTGTACGTTATTAACAATAAATGCGTATAACCGTTACTGTTTCTTTGCCTGTACGCTCAATGTCACCGTTAGCTTATCATCGATGGCATTATCCGGGCCTACCTGGAAGTCTTTCCGGTTAATGGTAAACTGTCCGTTGAGTTGCAATGTATTTCCGGAAAGCACGGCGGTAAAAGGGAAAGTGATGGTGCGTGTAATACCTTTGATGGTTAACGCGGCTGTAAGCTGATAAGTAGATGGTTTATCGGTGGCTTTGATATGGGTAGACAGGATCCGCATTTCCGGGTATTTCGCCGTATTGAAATACTTTTCATCCATCAGGTCCCGGTCTCTTTTACCGATACCGGTGCTGATGGTATTCACGGCTACGGTAGCATCTATTGTAGCAGCTCCCGGGTCTTTCAGATCAAAATGGATACTCCCTTTCAGTCCTTTAAAGTAGCCGTTGACGGTAGACGAGAAGATCAGGTGATTGACGATGGTGAACTGCACTTTGGAGCCGGCATCTGCCGGAACATAGTGTTGGGCCTGTACGGCGCTGCTGCAAAATACCAGGAGGCATAACAGCCATCTATACAAAGGATTTGCGGGCGTTTTCATACCCATAAAGTTCCGCAATCACCGCCGGATTGCCAAATCATAAAAAAACAGCAGGCAGCCCTTGCAATAGCCACCTGCTGTACATCTATCATTATGAAAAAAAGCTACTTTTTGCCCGTTTCTTCTTTATAGGCGCTTACATATTCGTGCATGATCTCCGTGAGACTTTCACCGATCAGTGTATAGGATTCGGTTGGCAGGTTTGCCAGTGATACCCTCACGGACCATTCCGGACCACCAAAACCGCCGCCGTTCAATAATACGATGGCTGTTTTCTCCGCCAGCCGGAAGAGGATGTCTGTTGGTTGCATTTTCTTTTGCAGCCATTTCTGGAAATCATCTCCATACACCTGCGCCGCCCAGTTGGCAATATCTATTTCACAATAGTAACCGGTATTCAAAGGATCTTGCATCTGTGGCTGTTCCAGCTGATCCCATAATAATTTCAGGCGTTTATGGATCAATGCCTGTGCCAGTTGCTTGTATTTATTCTCTTTATCCAGCAACGCAAACAAACTGAATAAAGTCATTTGTGTTTGCTGGGGTAACGACAATCCCGCGGTATGGTTCAGGGCCACCTGCCGGCTATCTGCCACCATACGGTCGATGAACTTCATTTTCTCCGGATGTAAGGTAGTACTGCTATAGCGTTTGCCCAGCTCTTTCTTCGCCGTGGCAGGTAATTCACCAATTTGCTTGTCAAAGATATTCTTTTCATGGATAGCAATCACGCCTAAACGCCAGCCGGTACAACCAAAATATTTTGAGAAAGAATATACACAGATGGTATTGAATGGAATTTTCGACAACAGGGAATGAAAATCGTTGACAAAAGTACCATATACATCATCTGTTACAATCATCAGATTGGGATTGTCTTTCTTCACGATCTTTGCCAGCTTATCCATCACAGATGGCTCCAGCGCCCTTGATGGCGGATTACTGGGGTTCACGCAAAACAATACTTTGATCTGCGGATCTTTTAGCTTATCCAGTTCTTCATCCGGATACTGCCAGGTATGACGGTTCTCTTTCGTATGACCGGTAGCGTTAATATACACCACTTCAAACTGATAACGTTCCAGTTCCGGAATCTCGAGATAGGGTGTGAAAGTAGGCACCATCAGAGCAATCCGGGAACCTTGTTTCAGTAGTTTGTTCTGCATCAGGGAGTCGAAGATATAACACATGGCCGCCGTACCGCCTTCTACGGCAAACAGGTCAAATTTACCCAGTGCTTTTTGTCCGCCGCACATTTCCTGGATAATATAATCGTGTACAATCGGCTCCATATGTGCCAGCATACGACCCGGCACCGGGTACTCATTACCGATAATACTTTCTGCCAGTTCAAACACAAATTCATCCTCTTTAAACTTGTGTACTTCTACGCCATAGAGATATGCCTGTTGCAGCAGCGAGGCACCGGGTGCATTCTTATGCAGTGCCAGGAAACTTTTGAATCTATCGGCGATACCGCTTTTTTCAGGTACACCGGCAAAACCATGATCTTCAGGGATGTTCCGGCGGCATTCCGCTACGCCGAACTGACCAAGCAGGAAGTAGGCTTCCCTGGGTGTGGCCGCCGTCCAGTTGGGATTGCCACGGCCTGCATTCAACATGATCTCTATACTTTTCTGCGCCGTATCCTGCGCCAATGCGATCAGCGTATTTTTAAGTTCAAACGGACTCAGTTTCTGTAAGGCACGTTGCTCCGCTACAGTGGTTTTTATATAAGATAGTCCCATATTGTTAGTTTTGGAGGATCAGTATTTAAAGAAGTAACTCTGCAAAATATCCTTGTTGGTGGTTTGTGTAAGCCCCAACATCAACAGGATCCTGGCTTTCTGGGGATTCAGGTCATCACTTACAATGGTGCCCAGTGCTTTATCATCTACTTCATCATATTGGGTAACTCTTCCGGAACCCACGTGACTGGATCTTACCACTACGATGCCTTTTTTCACCGCATCTGCAATAGCATTATAAAACGCTTTATTAAAATTACCATTACCCACACCGGCGATGACAATGCCTTTATAGCCTTCCTTTACAAATGCCTGGATGGCGCTGGGCGATGCGTCGGCATACATATAGGCGATGCCTACTTTTGGCAGCGTTTCTATCTTCGAAATATCGAAAGGTGTATTCTTATTTGATTCGCGCAGGGCCTCCATGTAATACACTACTTTGCCATCATATACCTTACCGATGGGACCAAGCGTGGGTGCGTGAAAAGCGGCTACGTTAGTGGTATTCCCTTTGGTAACATCGCGTCCGTCGAAGATATTTTCATTAAACACCACCATCACACCTTTGGCCTTTGATTTAGGACTGGCGGCTACGGTAACGGCATCAAATAAATTTTTAGGTCCATCTGCGCTGATAGCGGTAGATGGACGCATAGAACCCGTAAGCACCACCGGCTTATCACTTCTTTCCGTGAGTGCCAGGAAATAGGAAGTCTCTTCCTGTGTATCGGTACCATGGGTGATCACAATTCCTTCTGCCTCGTTATTGGCAAATATTTCATTGATCCGTTTGTTCAGTTTCTGCCAGATGTCAATGGTCATATCCTGACTACCCACATTGGCGATTTGCTCGCCCGTGATGCTGGCAATATTTTCAATACCTGGCACTGCTTTCAATAAAGATTCAATGGGTACCTTACCTGCCGTATAGGCGGCCCTGTCGGCAGAAGCACCTTCACCGGCAATCGTGCCACCGGTAGCCAAAATGATGACCCGTGGTTTCTGGGCTACAGCGGAGATACAGATAAATACAACAACTATTAAAGTACTTAAGAATTTCATATGTATTGCTTTTAATACCTTTGGATTGTTTGGCTGGAATGTCAGGATATTAGAACACCGGAAGCCCGTGTATTGTTCAGAACAACAACCGGCTATCCTGTATATAAAAAGCGAAGGGGAAGACCCGCGGCCCTCCCCTTCGCTTTTTGCTGATGCAAATAATTTATACGCTTTCCGCTACCTTTTTCAGGCCATGCAGTACCGACCGCCAGTTTTCTTTGGAATGATCACAGGCTTCCTGGCTTTCAAAATTTTCCTGGGTAACGGTAAACTTCGTCGCCCCGTTACCGTTGCTTTCCAGTTTATACACAATCACCGCGTAGTTCTCCGGCTTATCTTCCTTACCGGAACTGAGATAGCTAAAAGATAGTTGTTTATCTTTTTCCACTGCCAGCACCGATCCTTTTTCTTCATAACGTTCCCCCTTCCATTCACCCGACCAGATGACAGGACTCCCCACTTTCCAGTCGCTGGTAACATCCGTACCAAAAAAGTACTCCCTGATCTTTGCTTTATCCGTGATGGCGTCCCACACTTTCATAGCGGGCGCTTCGATATGGATGGTTTCCGATAGTTTTAATTGCTTGTCCATAATACAGTTTTTTTGATATGACAATAATAAACCAACGTTGCTGCCGGAGATTGCACTTTACGGATTAATTCTAATGGAATTGGGAGTAACCCCGAATCTTTTCTTGAAGGCGTTATTAAAATGTTGTGGGGTGGAGTATCCCAGTTCGTAGGCTATTTCCGCCGATGTTTTCTGTGTATCCAGCAGATACTGATTGGCCAGTTGTAAACGCTGACCCGTGAGATAATCAAATACAGTGGTATTAAATGTTTCCTTGAAGCCACGTTTAAGCTTATATTCGTTCAGCCCTACCAGTTGTGCGATCTCACTCAGTCCGGGTGGATCTTTCAACCGTTCATTGATCAGATCTCTGACCGCAATAATTTTCTCTTTGTCTGTTTTGTTTTTCAGGTAGACGTTTTTCTTCTCTGTATAATTATATGCTTCAGCCGACAGCACCAGTAACTCGATACTCTTGGATAACAGGAATAATTTTTTCAACTGACCGGTAAAGCGGCAGTGCAGTATCTGCCCGATCACCTGCTGGATACCGGCGTCGATGGGGCCCCAGTACTCCGACAGTAAAGCGCTTTCCCCATTCAATACCGCTGCACCGAAGCGTTGCAGGGAATCGTTGCCGTTTTGTGTAAACTCCAGGAACAACGTTCTGGGAAACTGAATCCCAAAGGTTTCTATCTCCGTAGTCTTGGGGGTTATTTCAATCTCAAAGCCATTGGAGTACATGATATTATGGTGACCGCCGATCAGGTCGAAAGAGCGCTGTAATTGCCGGTAAGAAAAGGCATAGTCTCCCTTTAATCCGAAATGCAGCCGTACTACGTCGCTGTCATTAGCGGCAACCATCTTATCTGCGTTCTCATAGCTGGAAATGGTATGCGTAAGCCGGATCTCATCACAAAACCAATCGGTGATGTCGATGACACTATGTGCCGTCCTGACCTGGTGTTTTTTATCGTGGTTCATATCGGGTCATAAAATTACGAATAACTACCTTTAGGAGGAACAAAGCGGATCTTTGATTTACACAATTAATACTGTTGTAATTACAATTCCGCGCGTGTGAAGCCGCCTATCTTTGCTTCCTCAGATAAAAGTAACCCGAAAATAAAATCATATGAAGTACAGAACATTAGGAACTACCGACGTTCAATTATCAGCCATCGGACTGGGCTGTATGGGGATGAGTTACGCCTATGGCACCCCGGATGATGTAGAATCTATTGCCACCCTGGAAAAGGCCCTGGAAATCGGGATCAATTTCTGGGATACGGCAGATGTGTATGGCGCAGGAAGCAATGAGGAGCTGATTGCCAAAGTATTAAAACCCAATCGCAGCAAGATCTTCATTGCCACTAAATTCGGTTTCACCTCCTCTCCCGCTTCGGGCAGTATGGCCCTTGATGGCTCGCCCGCTTACATGAGAAAAGCGGTGGAAGCCAGCTTAAAGCGCTTACAAACGGATGTGATTGACTTATACTATGCCCACCGCATAGACCCCAATGTACCGGTGGAAGAAATGGTTGGCGCCATGGCAGAACTGGTAAAAGAAGGGAAAGTGCGCTACCTGGGCCTGTCGGAAGCTTCTCCCAACAGTCTGCGCAAAGCACATGCGGTACATCCCATCAGTGCCTTGCAAAGTGAATACTCCCTGCTCACCCGGGATGTAGAAAAGGAAATCCTCCCAACATGTACCGAACTGGGGATTACTTTCGTGCCATTCAGTCCACTGGCCCGTGGCCTGGTGACCAGCGACCTCAATATTGCTCAGCTGGGCGACAACGACATCCGCAAATCGCTTCCCCGTTACCAGGGCGAACATGCGGAAAATAACGTTCAACTCGCCGCCGGCTTCGCGGAATTGGCCGCCGGTAAAAACTGTACCCCGGCACAACTGGCACTCGCATGGGTACTGGCACAGGGCGACAATGTCATTCCCATCCCCGGCACAAAAAGAAGAAAATACCTGCTGGACAACGCCGGCGCGGTGGACGTGGATTTAACGGCGACCGACCTGCAAAATCTGCAAGACCTGTTGCAACGATTTCCGAATACGGGAGCGCGTTATAGTGAGGCAATGAATAAACTGGTGGATAAAAGTTGAGAGGAGCGCCGAAGGCGCTCACTCCGCTTCTCCGCGTCACGGCTGGAACGGATACAGCGCTGTTTCCACATGCGCTTCCTTCATATACCCCGCCAATTTAGCCGCGATATCCGGATGCGACGCTGCTACATTCTTTGTTTCCGCCGGATCGGTGGCAAGATCATACAGCTCTACCGGTCCATCCGGATGTTGCTTCGCCTGTAATCTTACCGCTTTCCAGTTGCCTTGTCTTACTGCCTGGCGACCACCTTCTTCATGAAACTCCCAGTAGAGATAGTTGTGTTGCTGTTGTCCTTTACGACCCGTCAGGGTAGGCAGCAGCGATACACCATCTGTATACGCCAGCGCGGGTGCATGGGTCAGCGCTGCCAGTGTGGGCAGGATGTCCCAGAAAGCGCCGGTTTGCCGGCTGGTGCTGCCTGCTTTTATTTTACCCGGCCAGCGGGCAATAAATGGTTCGCGGATGCCCCCTTCGTAGAGGTCGCGTTTTACGCCGCGGAGACCGCCGCCGCTGTTGAAGAAGGCAGGATCTGCGCCGCCTTCTGTATGTGGACCATTATCACTCGTGAAGATCACCAGGGTATTTTTATCCAAACCCAGTTCCGCTAAATGTGCCATTACCTGGCCTACATAGTTGTCCAGTTTGGTAACCATGGTGGCAAAGGTAGCATGTGGGTATTGCTGGGACGCATATCCCGGCACCGTGGCCTTAGGGCCGTAGTCGTTGCCTTTATAGGGCTTCTCTGCAAATTTGCCTTTAAAATGCTGAAAGAGACTGTCATCCGGTACCTGCAATTCTGCGTGTGGCAGGGTGTAGGTCAGGTATAAAAAGAAAGGTTTGCTTTTATTATCATCGAGGAAACGGAGCGCCTGTTGCTGAATAAGATCGGGTGCATAGGTATTCATCTGCTCCAGCTGACCGTTTTTCTCCAGCACCACTTTGGTATCATTGTCCCATAAATGCGTAGGGAAGTAGCGGTGCGACTGGCGTTGGCAATTGTAGCCATAAAACCTGTCAACTCCCTGTTTCATAGGATCGCCTTCAGAGCCTACGGGGCCAAGTCCCCATTTACCAAAGATGCCGGTGGTATACCCGGCTTTTTTTAGTACTTCCATCAACGTTATAACGGTGTCGGCTATAGGCTGCTGACCTTCCGGTTCTATTTCCTTATTGCCGCGGATAAACGCATGTCCTGTATGCTGACCGGTGATCAGGGAAGCACGGGAGGGCGCACATACCGAAGTACCAGCATAAAACTGGGTAAACAGCATGCCTTGTCTGGCCAGCTGATCAATGTGAGGTGTACTGAAATGCTGTTGGCCATAGGCGCTCAGATCACCATAGCCCAGGTCGTCCGCCAGGATAAAAACGATATTCGGTGTCTTTTGCTGTGCTATTACCGGGGCTGTCAACAGGGCGAGTCCTGCTGCCACCGTCAGTAGTTTGTGAAGAATTTTCATGTTCATAGTTCTATACCTTCCCGCCACAAAATACAAAGTATTCCCTTCTTTTTACAACAGGTGAAGGAGACACCTCCTTCACCTGAAACCGTCCTTACATTTTAAATACCTTACCTCCTACCATCACTTCCTGTGTGGCTTCATCAAAGGTGGCTTTCATGCCGGTGCGGTAAGCCGCATTGCCCATGATGAGTGCAATTGAGTGGGAATAGGCTGCTTCAATAGGCGCATTGGGTTGCTTACGCTCACGTACACACGACATCCAGTTACGTACATGCGCGTTCGTTAGCGGGTCACCACCGGTGTTGGCACTGGTAGCAGCTGCGGCTTCTTCGCTCAGTGTCTGATCCTTGAGCAGGTTAGCATGCATCCCCATTTCCTGTGCTTCTTTTTCAGTGAGACCGCCTGTGGAGCTTATTTTGTTGGTAGACATATCAATCGTACCACCGTTGGAATAATAGATTTCTTTCGTACCACCGGCAGAGTTATGGAAACGGCTGCTGTACATTACCTGGAAACCGTTGCTGGGATCATTTTCCGGACCATAATCAAATACGGCGGTGAGGGTATCCGGATTTTTACGGCCATCTTTCCACATATAAATGCCACCATTCGCTACCGCGCTGCGTGGATGTTTCAGTCCGCTGAACCAGTGAACCGTATCTATCTGGAGCGTCATCCACTGCCCGAAGATACCGGAAGAATAAGGCCAGAAGAGGCGGTACTCGAGATACTTGCGCGGATCCCAGCTATCCTGCGGACGACCAGCCAGGAAGCGTTTCCAGTCGGTATCCGATTCTTTAATAGAATTTACCAGGTCCGGACGACGCCAGCGGCCCGGCTGATTCACGTTCCAGGTCATTTCCACCATGGTGATAGGACCGAACTTACCCTGCTGGATAAAGTTGGCGGCTGCATGGTAACTGGTACCGCTACGGCGTTGTGTACCCACCTGCATAATGCGGCCGGAGTCCTTCACTGCTTTGAGTGCGGCACGGGCATCTTCCATGGTTTCAGCAAAAGGCTTTTCACTATATACATCGCACTTATGCTTTACTGCCTCAATAGTATGATAGGCATGTGCAAAATCCGGTGAGGCAATAAATACCGCATCCAGACCTTTTACATTATACAGTTCATCATTATTCATACAGGCCTGTACGTTATGACCTGTTTTCTGCTGCAGGAAAGCCTTTCCTTCGTCGCGACGACGATTCCAGATATCCGATACAGCGATCAGGTCGAAGTTCAGTTCCTTGTTATTATTGAAAAAAGAAGGCATGAGGGCCTGACGTGCGCGGTCAGAGAAGCCTACCAGTCCTACGTTGATCCGATCGTTGGCGCCCATGATGCGGGCATAGCTGCTGGCGGGCATCCCCATGGCGCTGATGGTAATACCGGCTCCTGCCAGTAGCGACTGTTGCAGGAATTCCCTTCTTGTTTTTTTTGATTCAGACATATAAAGGCGTTTTTATAGTGTGTGTTTATTGAGCGTATGCTTCTTTGAGTTGACCCGACATATAATCGAAGGCGGGTTTAAACTGCGTAGCGGGGTCTTCCCAGCGGCATTCCATCATAATGTGACCGGTATACCCAATTTTATGCAGGGCCGCAAAATAAGGCCGGAAATCATCTCCAGCCACACCGGGCGGGGTACGTTTCTCTTTCTCTGCAATATGGCAATGTACCAGTATACCCTTTGCCTTTTCGATGCTGGCAGGCGATTCATTTTCCCGGAGCATATGATAGATATCGGCGGTGAGGCGGAAATTAGGATGATGAATGGCGGTCACCACTTCATTGCCTTCTGCCAGGGTATTCACAAAATTTGTTTCGGAAGTATTGAGGTTCTCCATGGCAATGATAATATCATACTTCGCTGCCACTACCGCCATTTTGCGGCCCAGCTGAATAAATTGCCGTACACATTTCGCGCGGTCTGCTCCCGCTGGTATTTTCCGGGCTTCACCACTCCCCAGCACGATGAGTTGAATACCGGCAATTTTCGCCCGCTGCATCACGGAATCCACATAGCCCAGTATCCGCTGCTCGTTTACCTCGGGACCGTTTAATTTAAGATCACCCGGGATAAATACATTGCAGCTCTGGATTTTGCAGCGACTGTCCTTTATAGCGTGCAGCTGTTCCCGGAACTGAACTTCGGAAAGCGATGGCGACAGGATCTTCCGGACGGTTTCCTCCAGGAAAGTGAAGCCGGTGGCAGCTGCGATGCTGTCGTTAGAGAATGAGGTGCAGATCCCGATGGCGGGTAGCGCAGATTGTGCATTCGATTGCAAAAACGGGGCGCAGAAAATGACTAAAAGGAGAATCAGTCTGGATTTCATAACGTCTGGACTATTTATGTGGAAAAACGGAACAGCTTTAAGATAATAGGTATTTGTGGAAAAACAAAATTTTGGGGATGAGGTGGAGTATAATACGTCGAATCAGCATATTATACTCCACCTCTTTTATACCGCAACCATTGTCGGTAGTTATAAATGAACATCGAAGGTACCGAAAACGGTGGCTGTGTCAGAGGTATTATAGACACTAAAATTCTTGTTCGTCAGGGTTCGGAAACTTCCGCGCAGGATTCTTTTTTTTCTATCGAGTTCATCTACTATAATATCTCCTGCCGGATACAGACCCCACGTCATGAAATATGGAGGAGAGCCTGGCGCTAACATAGAACAGGTATATAATTTATAACTACCCGCTGTCGTTCCCTTAAACGTCAGATACACATCAGTTTTAAAACCATATATTCCCATGACACGTTTACCGCTTAGTTGGTCGATTGCATCCACAAATAACAGACTATCCGTTTCGCTTCTAACCGTATAGGTCTTATTTTCAGCGGTAAATATGATATCCCCTTTTACAGGCTTCGTAAAAAGGGTACACACTTCCACATCAGGCATTGTGGTTGTTACCCCCTTTATGGGTGTAAATTTTTCATATGCCGTTTCTTGTTTGCTAGTTGAATCGTAGAGCTTATATTGATAAATATTGTCACCTGCATTGGCGCATACCGGAAAGTTAAAGGAATACTTACCATCCTTTACAGGAAAGGGATATTCAAAGCCGTTATTTTTTATAATAATAGCACCACTTGCCAAAGGAACATCATCACAACTAAACGCATTTCCCTCTATCAGCGTTTGGTTGGCGGTGAGAACGTCTATTTCAAGCGTTTTCCACAAACTTTGGGTTGCCGGCTGCATCGTTTTCGTCGCGTAACTATTACCACAAAGATCTTTAACAGTGACCGACCAGGCTACATCGTAGGGTAAAAAAGTGGACAATTCGCCTGTACTATTTGTATACAATCCATTGGGCCATAATCGGGCAGCATTGTCCGATTTTATATTGATCAATACCGGTGTAAGTGGCAGGGGATTATTCTTTTTATCTACCAGCTTAAGATGCACATATACGGCAGGCGCCTCTTCCGCGATACACAAATGCCCCAACTGAGTGATGCTGCACAGATACTTATTGCCCGTTCGGACAGCTTTCCCGGCTTCTACCCATAAACCCTCCTTCTGATCATATCTCCAGAGCGGGGCCTCATTTGGAGCAACAGAACGCGCACCAAAGGGAATTTTTATCTTAAGATCAATTTTTCTACCCGGAGCTATTTCATATTTCTCCAGGATGAACTCTGGAATAATCCCCCCCATCAGTAAAGGGCTAAGCACCACTATTTTCCCATCGCTTTTGATACCCCGCATATCTCCCACCTGCATTTCATCAAGGTATGGAGTCTCATTACCCATTAAAAATGAGTGAATCAACATACGGTCCGTATAAACTGAACTACCCTTCAACAAAGTTCCGCTCTCAAATTGATATTCAAAATTTGACTCGTTGTCACCTCCAAATGACATTCCACTCGCAAAAATTTGTTCATACGGATAGTTGACACCTGCACCGAAGAGGAGTCTCTTCTTTATGAAATGAGTCCGGCCAGCCTGTAGTATTACAGGAGCTGATACCTCTGCCAATGCATTGGTAGCTAATATAGTTCCATCTTCAAGCATGTTGTCACTGCTGTAATGGAAAAAACCGCTGTTGTCCGAAAGAACATAGAAAAGCTCACCACCTACGCCTTTTATACTGTAGGCACTCGGTATGACCTCTCCCCGGGGGCCAGTGACCAAACCAGCCAGACTTGCGCTGGTCCTCTTGTTACGCATTGGGAAAGGTGCAGAAGTAGGGTCTGGATCCGGAAATGAACCAGAAGGCAGCACATCATCTCCTTGCTGTTGTTTTGCCGTACAGGCACACATTAATAACACCAGGAAAAACAAAACCGGGTTGGTTGGGAAATTCTTGAACATTAACAGGTATAGGTTTTAGTGAAGATAATAAAAAGTAACACATCTAGTCAAAAAAGTCACGCAAGAAAAGAAAGGCGTTTATAAAAAACGTACACCTGGAAAGGCGTACGGAGCTGCCAACACTATGCCGCCACGTTACACGTATTCTACCAATACCTCCAACTTCCGCGCAGTTAATTCGCTGCAAACAGATTAAATTATCCATTATATTTGTGAAGACCAGTATTTGTACAATGGACCCACTACTCACCCTGCATATCCGAATCATTAACCAGGTTTTTGAACTGGATAAAAAAACAACCGCCAAACCGGAGTTATTATCTCTTCAACGCAATATAGACCGGATCAAGCAACATTTTGAAGAAGCCGGTTATACCATCCTGAATCCACTGGGTGAACCTTATCACGAAACACGGGTCGACTACGAAGCCAGTATTACCGGCGATATGAGCCCGGAAATGGAGATCGTCAATGTGATCAAACCAGTGGTATATTACACGGAAGGGGGACAAAAATCCATTTTACAAAAAGGCGTTGTCATCGCAGCAGCAAAATAAACCTATGAGCCAGCAAATTAATTTCGGAATCGATCTGGGCACCACCAACTCCCTGATCAGCAAATT
>Ga0116227_10008437_pt1 | contig 19420 bp, 17 predicted proteins | sample S1TSphgellanicum_FD_89693 | JGI IMG/M metagenome (GOLD analysis project Ga0116227, IMG submission 89693) | Host-associated microbial communities from peat moss isolated from Minnesota, USA - S1T2_Fb - Sphagnum magellanicum MG | ecosystem: Host-associated > Plants > Peat moss > Unclassified... | reverse complement strand
TCGGCCTCGATCACCGCGCCGCCACCAGTGGCAAGCACGATGTTCTGGCGCCCGGTGAGCTCGGCAATGACGCTGCGCTCGCGCTTGCGAAAGCCGGCTTCGCCTTCTTTCTCGAAGATGTAGGCGATATCGACGCCGGTGCGCGCCTCGATTTCCTGATCGCTGTCGATAAACTCCATGCCGCGGGTATCGGCCAGGCGCTTGCCTACCGTTGTTTTACCCGCCCCCATGGGGCCGATCAGGAAAATATTGCTTTTATGGGCCATTTTTGGGAATTAGCCGGGCGCGCCAGAACGGATCGCCCGTTGTACTGCGGGAGTATAACGGAGCCGGGCTATCCAAGGGTCAAAAGAAATGGCCCCTCCGCGTATTTTCGCGGAGAGGCCAGCGCCACGTTAATTGACCTTGAGTCCGTCCTGCAGGATCTTGGGGGTGATGAAGATCAGCAATTCGCGTTTGGTTGCGTTGGTCAGATCATGACGGAACAGCGCGCCCAGCAAGGGGATATCACCCAGCAAAGGCACTTTGCTGGCTGTCTTGCTGTTGGTTTGCTGATAGACACCGCCGAGCACCACGGTTTCCCCGGTCTTGATGAGCACCTGTGTCGTGACACGCTTGGTATCAATGGCAGGGTTGCCCTGGTAAATCTGGCCGATGGAGTCGTTTCTGACTTCAAGATCCATCAACACACGATTATCCGGCGTAATCTGCGGGGTCACATCGAGCGACAACACCGCCTTCTTGAACTGCACATTGGAGCCGCTCAGTCCATTGGCGCTGCTATACGGCACATCCTGTCCCTGCTCAATCAGCGCTTTCTTGCCGTTGGCCGTGATCACGCGCGGAGTGGAAATGACCTCGCCACGCCCCTCTGTTTGCATGGCGGAAAGCTCCATGTCCACCAGGTAATGTGAATTCAAAATCGCCAGCGCAAGACTACCTGCCGGGTTCGCAACAGGCAGGTTAACGTTATAACGGCCGGGCGCCGATGGCGGAGTCAGCTGACTCGTCGGGGTGCCGCTAACAACCTGAGTGACAGTTTGATCAGTGCTTGCAGCACTGCCTGAGGTCGAGACGATATTGTTGCCAACGCTACCCACCGAACTCACGCCAAAGCGCGCACCGAGTTCCTTGCTGTAATCATCGTTCGCAATAACGATTCTGGATTCAATCAACACCTGGCGCACCGGGATATCCAGGCGCCCGATCAGTTCACGGATATCGGCCAGTCGATCACGCGTCTCCAAAACGATCAACGTGTTCGTGCGATCATCGACACTGATGCGCCCACGATCAGAAAGCAGCGACGATTTTTCACTTGTAATGAGCGCTTTCAAGTCAGCTGCCTTCGCGTAGTTGACCTGGATGATCTCCGAGCGCAGGGGCGCCAACTGCACGGCCTGGATCTGGGCTTCGAGCTCAGCTTTCTCGCGCGTGGCGATTTCAGCCACCGGCGCAACCATCATCACATTACCCTGCCGGCGCATGCCCAGGCCCTTGGTGCGCAGGATGATATCCAGCGCCTGATCCCAGGGAACATTCTGCAAGCGCATCGCGATATCGCCGCTGACGGTGTCACTCACCACCATATTGGTGCCCGCTACATCGGCAATGATCTGCAACAGCGAACGGATATCGACGCTCTGGAATGAAAGGCTGATGCGCTCGCCCGTGTACTGCGGCTGCAATTTCTTGCGCTCATCAATCTTTTCCTGCGTAAGCGGCTGGAGCTCCAGCGTGAAAATATTGCCGGTCTGATACGCAACCTGTTCGAATTCCATCTTGTCGACAGGTGTCACGACGATGCTGCTGCTGACGCCTTCGCGGCGCACATCGACGTATTTGACCGGAGTTGCAAAGTCCAGGACGTCCAGACGGCGCACCAGATTGTCAGGCAAACCCGTGCCCTTGAAGCGCGCAATGATCTTGCCTGATTCTTCGCGAACATCGACCGGCGCACGCACATCCGCCAAGGTCACCACAATACGGCCCTCGCCCTTCTCACCACGACGAAAATCGATATTCGAAATTCTGGGGTCCGGCTTGCCCGCAGCGCCAGCGCCGCTGCCGGCTGCGCCAGTACTTGCAGGCGCTGCAGCATTGACGCTATTCCCCAACTGCAAAAGAACACGGTTGCCATCAACGCGGACGCTATATGGGGTCAGCTCGGCCAGTTCGACAACCAGGCGCGTACGATCCTTGGCTTCTGCAGCCGCCATTGAAACCGCCTTGCCAAGACCTATCTTGCGAAAGCGCTCAGCCAATTCAAGATGCGTGTCTGGCAGATCCAGCGAAAGGCGCGCTGGCTTGTCGATCGTGAATACCACCGGTTCGGGCGCAGGTTCGGATAAGGTCAGCGTCAGCAATACCCGGTCACCTTCGAGCGGCGTGAAGTCCACCGACTGCAAGGTGCGGGTCACGTCCGCTGACGCAGCGTTGGAGAGAAGCAGGCAGCTTAATGCTAAGAGCGCACGGGGGCTGAAAGTTCGGGCTTTTTTAATGATCGTGTCGTACACCATTTGAAGCTCCCTATGAGCGTCTACTGCGCCAACGCCAAGCTGGCGAAGCGTTGCATCCAACCGCCAAAGCCGTCAGGAATGATTTCCGTCAGCTTGATTTCTGTATCGTCCACCTTGGTAATCGCGCCATAGTTCTGGCCCAGGTGATCGCCGCGTGTCACGCGATGAACGATGTTGTCCGGCGCCTTGATCAAGGCGTAGGTTTTACCGTTCGCCTGAATAACACCCAGCATGCGCAGCGCATCCAGAGGGAACTCCTCGAGCGGTTCGCGATTGCGATGCAGATCAGGGGCCAGCGCACCAACCGCATCGGCGGAGCGTTGATTACCCTCCAGCGCAGCAAAGGGATCCCGGCGATTGCCCTGGACGTAGGCAAAAGCTTCGTACTGCTTGATCTGCGGGATCGGCTCGATCTTGCTGGATTTCTTTGCCTTTTCCTGCGCGACAAACTCTTCCAAGTCGCTCATTCCAATCGAGCAAGCCGACAAGCACAAGGGCAGAAGCGCCGCCGTTATCCTGATTAAAGACTTAGCGCTCATTTGCCACCCTTGCCTTTAGGTGCGGCCTTGGCAGCAGTCACCTCTTCATCATCAAGATAGCGATAGGTTTTAGCGTAAGCCTGCATTCGCAGTTCATTTGCCGCAGCGTTCTTGCCTGCAGTCGGATGTATCTCGACATCATCAATCGTGACGATACGCGGCAACGCGGCAATGCCGCTCACAAACGCGCCCATCTCATGATAAGTGCCGACAACCGTGATCTGGTTGGGAATCTCGGCGTAGAAATCCTTTGGCACTTCGCCTTGCGGCTTGAACAGCTCTTCTTCAAGACTCGCGGCGATACGCGTTTGCGAAATATCGTTGAGCAGGCTCGGCACTTCCGTCTTGCTGGGCAGCTGGCGCAGCATCGAGCCAAAGGACTTGCGCATTTCCTCCAGCTGCGCCTTGTAGGCATCCAGTCCGGCAACCTTTTCCTGCTTGGACACGAATTCCTTGCGCAGGTCCTGTTCCTTCGTCTTCGCTATATCCAGTTCTTCCAGCTGCGGCTTGATAAAGAACCAGAAACCAGCGGCCAGAATCATGATGGCGACGACAATGACCGTCGAAAGACGTGCCCAGGCAGGCCATGCGCCGGGATTATTCGGATCCAGGCTCTGCAGTTCGTTGATAATTTGCTGAGGAGTCACTCTGCATCCTCCCCGGCATCTTTGGCAGTGGCCTTGGTCAGGTTCTTAACCTGAAGGGTGAACGTGCTTTTACGCTGTTTATCCTTCTGGCTGGTAGAGATCACGACCAGCTTGGGCTCGGCAAACCATTGCGAAGCCTCCAGGTTTTTCATGTAGGTGGAAACGCGACCATTGGATTCGGCAATGCCATCAATGTTGACAGTGCCGCCGGTCTGCTTGATCGCCGTCAAGGTAATACCTTCGGGCAGGGTATTCACGATTTCATCAAAGAAATGCACGGTTGCCGCGCGGCTCGCCTGTAGCTGCTCGATCACGCGCATGCGCGCCAGCAGGCTGGCTCGGGTTTTCTCGAGATCCTGAATCTCTTTGATCTTCTTCTCGGTCTCGGCAATCTGCTGCTTGAGATAATCGTTGCGAGCTGTCTGGTGGTCGATCGCCTCCGATACCGCCAATATCCCCAACAGAACCAGACCGGCACTCGCAATTGAGCCCAGACCCAACAGAGACAGAAACTGGCGCTTGCGCGCATCGCGCAGTTCCTGGCGCCAATCCAACAGGTTTATCTTGATCGCCATGCCTTACCTCGCTTCGTCAAAAGCGCGATAAGCCAGCCCACAGGCGATCAACATGGCGCCTTCGTCCTTGGCTAACATCGGGGGCTTGGCCTTTGATGCAACGCCCATTCTTGCGAAGGGCCTGGCCACAACCGTCGGAATCTGCAAACGCTGATTGATGAAGCTTTCAACGTTGGGAATATGTGCGCAGCCACCTGCCAAGATAACCTGGTCGACGCTGCTGTATTGCGAGGCTGCGGAGAAGAAGAACTGCAGCGAGCGATCCACCTGCTGTGCCATGTCCGCAAGAAAATGCGACAGCACTTCTTCCGTATAGGTCTCTGGAAGATTGCCGCTACGCTTGCCACGCAAGGCCTCTTCGTACGACATGCCATAGTGACGCATGATGTCTTCGGTCAGCTGCCGGCCACCAAAGGCCTGATCGCGTGTATAGACCGTCTTCATATCGTGAAGAATCAACACGGAGGTGTTGCTCGAACCGATATCAATCACCGCGATGGTTTTATCCTTGCCTTCGTCCGGCATCTGATAGCGGACAAACTGGCAGGCATTCTCAAGCGCGTAGGATTCGATATCGACAACCACCGGCTTCAAGCCGGCAATTTCCACCGCGGCACAGCGCTGCTCGATTTGTTCCTTACGGCAGGCCGCCAACAGTACATCGACCATATCGTTGGTCTTTTCACTGGGCCCGAGAACCTGAAAATCCAGGTTGACTTCATCAATCGGGTAAGGAATGTACTGATCGGCTTCCGCCTTGATCTGCTCTTCCAGGTCATTTTCGGACAGATTGCCGGGCATCTGCACAATCTTGGTAATGACGGAAGCGCCGGCCACCGCGACGGCCGCGTGCTTGGCGCGCGATCCGGCGCGATTAACCACTCTCGCGATAACCTCGCCAACCGCTTTAGGATCAGTGATCTGCTTGTCGTTGACTGCGTTTGGCGGCAATTGCTCAATGGCGTAAGTTTCAACCTGAAACTTGTCACCCTTTTTTGCTAGCTCCAGCAGCTTGACCGAGCTTGAACTAATGTCCAGCCCAATCAGCGCTTGATTACCCCCACCCAACAGCGATTGCATGATGGACATACCGCCTCGCACCGCATCGTTTATGTTTATGTGCAGGCTCTTTTAATGGCCCCGCCTGCATTGAACCTTTAATATAACCCAATCTACCTACAATGCAACACGAAGTTTTGCGCCCAACTATCTGATAGTAGTCCCAAAGCTTTCTTGTAATCTCCTGCTTACAGACTAGGGATCCATGACACTTTCCGATTTCACCCAAAAAGCACTACGGCATCTGCCCTGGCTCGCTGCTATCGCGCTAGTCCTTGGAATTACAGGCGTTTACGCCGGCCGCGCAGCCATTGAGTCGGATTTGCCATCGGTTGAGAGCCTGCGCGAGCTGCAACTCTCCGTACCCCTGCGCATCTATACCGAAGATGGCAAATTAATTGGCGAATTTGGCGCTGAACGGCGTGCTTTGCTCAAGTACACGGCATTTCCCAAGAAAGTCGTGCAAGCCTTCCTGGCAGCGGAAGATGCCAATTTCTTTGAGCACTCCGGCGTCGATTACCTTGGCCTCCTGCGTGCCGGCCTCAAACTCGCCACAACAGGTGAAAAAGCGCAGGGTGGCAGCACCATCACGATGCAGCTGGCGCGTAACGTTTTCCTGTCCAGCGAGAAGACCTTCACCCGCAAGTTTCGTGAAATCCTGCTGGCGCAGAAAATTGAACGCGAACTGACAAAAGAAGAAATCCTCGAGCTGTACCTGAACAAGATTTACCTCGGCGAGCGCGCCTATGGCGTTGGTGCCGCCGCCAAGGTTTACTTCGACAAGGACATCAAGGACCTGACCCTCTCTGAAATCGCGGTTCTCGCCAGCCTGCCCAAAGCCCCGTCGGCGAATAACCCGGTCAAGAATCCCGAGCGTGCCGCTGAACGTCGCAACTACGTGTTGCGCCGCATGCTGGAACTGAACGACATCACGCAACAGGAATATGACGCCGCACTCGCCGCGCCGGTCGTCGTTCGCCCAGCGCACATGGCAGTGGATGTCGATGCGCACTACGTTGCCGAAATGGTGCGTGCCGAACTCTTCAACAAATACGGGGAAGACGCCTACAGTCGCGGCCTGACCGTAACCACCACGATCAACGCCAGCCGCCAACTCGCAGCCAACGCGGCGCTGCGTCGCGCTCTGCTGGATTACGACGAGCGCCATGGCTACCGCGGCCCCGAAGCCAAGCTGGCTCCCGAACTGCTGGCCCAATTGGCCACCGGCGGCCCCAAGATTGATGGCGCGCTCGATGAACGGCCCCTGATCGCCAACCTGGTTCCAGCCATCGTCATCCAGTTCACCCCGGATACCTTGCAGCTGCTGACCCGCACGGGCCGGGTCACTGTGGCGAAAGACGATTTCAAATGGGCCAGCTTCTCGGCGAAGAACACACTGGTGCCGGGCGACATCGTGCGGATCAAACGTGTTGGCGAGCGCTGGAGGCTAGCGCAAACCCCGCAAGCGCAAGCCGCCTTCGTAGCACTGAACCCCAGCGATGGCGCCATCGAAGCACTGGTTGGCGGCTATGACTTTTTCCAGGGCAAATTCAATCGCGCGGTCCAGGCCCGGCGTCAGGTCGGCAGTGGATTCAAGCCCTTCCTGTATGCCACCGCGCTTGAGAATGGTTACACACCGGCTTCGGTTTTCCTTGATGCGCCGGTGGTTTTTGACGATCCCAAGCTGGAGTCGACCTGGCGGCCGGAAAATTATGGCGGCAGTTTCAACGGCCCCATGCGCATGCGCGAAGCCCTGGTGCAATCACGCAATCTGGTTTCCATCCGCATCCTGATGGCACTGGGCATCAACAAGGCGCGCGACTTCATCCCGCGCTTTGGCCTGCCTGCCGACCGCATTCCCCGCGACCTGACCCTGGCACTGGGCAGCGCCGTATACACCCCACTGGAACTGGCACGGGCCTATGCCACCATCGCCAATGGCGGCTACCTGATCGATCCTTATTTCATCCGCGAGATTCGCGACACTGCGGGAACCGTCATCTTCAAAGCCACGCCCAAAGTGGCCTGCTCAAGCTGTGATGCTCCTGCAGCGCCCGATGCGACCGCAACAGACGCGAGCACGCCTCCTGCGGCGCCCGCCCAAGCCGTGACAACTCCTGCGCCGCAACCCGCCCCCGCCAACGGCTATGCACCACGCGTCATTGATCCCCAGGTGGTCTGGCTGATCACGGACATGATGCATGACGTCACCGTGCGCGGAACCGCGGCCGCCGTGAACTCCCTGGGCCGTAATGACCTCGCCGGCAAAACCGGCACCACCAACGATGAAACCGACGCCTGGTTCGATGGCTTCCAGAAAACGCTGGTGGCCGTCACCTGGGTTGGATTTGATCAGCCAACGCCGCTGGGTCGCGGCGAAGTCGGCGGGCGCGCCGCGCTGCCGATCTGGATGGACTTCATGCGCAGCGCGCTCAAAGGCGTGCCGCAGGAACGCCTGCCCAGGCCCTCTGGCCTGGTGAACGTTCGCATCAACCCCACCACCGGCAAGCTGGCGGATCCCGGTGATGCCAGCGCCATCTATGAAACCGTTCAGGCTGATCGCGTACCGATTGCGGATACGAGTCCGGACACCCCCAAGGAAAAGACCGGCGCCGAGGATCTTTTCTAATCCATCGGCACTCAAACCATCGTCATGACAGTCATTTCGAGTCAGAAGCAGCTGTTATTATTTCAACATTGAAATAATTTTTGATGTACAAATAAAAACAGCCCCGCTATGATCCGCGGGGCTGTAATTTGACGTTAAACGGAATGGGTGACGTCCATGGGCAGGCAAGACGGCGGGCTGCATTACGAACTGGCGCAGGAAGCCGCCAGAGTCATCTGCGAAGAACAGGTCACGGACTACCGTCTGGCCAAGCAAAAAGCCGCGGAGCGGCTCGGCCTGGGCCCACGCGCCTCAATGCCCGACAACGCTTCCGTGCAGCAGGCCGTTCTCGAATACCAGCGCTTGTTTGGCGGCCCGGAATACGCCGAGCACCTCACCCGGCTGCGCCGCACCGCACTGCAGGCGATGAAATGGCTGGCCGATTTCCAGCCTCGCCTGGTCGGCGGCGCGGTCAGTGGTGCCATCAACGCGACGCATCACGTACAGCTTCACGCGTTTCATGAAAAAGCCGAGTCGCTGGATATTTTCCTGCAAGATCGCGGCATTCCATTTGAACCCGGTGACCGCCGCTACCGCTATAACAGCGGACAAGAACATGACATCCCGATGGCCAGCTTTGATGCCGATGGCATTGGCGTCGATGTCGCGATTTTCCCCATTGATGACTTGCAACGCGCGCCGCTGAATCCTGCCGACGGCCATGCCTACAAGCGGCTCGATCTCGCAGCAGTGGAAAAACTCTGCCGCGAAAACGCCAACTAGTTTGTTCCGCGTGAACGGCGCCTGCGCCGGAAAACATCCCGGCCCAGAGTCGGCCCCGCGGCCTGTCGCCGGCTCAAACGGTGCACGACGTAAGCCAGCGGAGCAACGACGCCGATGATCCAGTGCATCGCGGAAAGAAATGCGCGCGCATGCTCTTCACCCACGTAGTAGAGCAGATAGCCACTCAGTATCAGCGTCACAAATGCAGAAACCAGCACGACGCCACTGTAGCGCTTGCGCCGGCTGTTCCAACCGTTCTGGATATGCATTGCCGACAGCAGGCCCAGCAACCAAATGGAGCCGAAAGCAAATGCTGCGTGTGCACGTAATGACCAGGGCTCAGCAGGATTCGGCGCCATTCCGAACTCACCGGCTTGCATGAAGAAGTGATGCAGCAACAGCCACAGCACGCCCGAGAACCAGACCCCGATGCCAATGATGTAAATCAGGCTGCGCACATTGCGTGACAGGCGTAAGGAGCTCAGCGTCAGCACGACGACGCCTCCGGCGCCGCAATCGTGCGCCAGCCATTGTCAGCATCGCCATGAGGGTCATTGATGTAAGCCACTGCGCAATATTGTGGCAGCAAAGACTCGGCGAGTCCGGGGTTGGCGAGCACAATCTTGCTCAAGGCATCTGCCGTCATGCAATCCAGCGCGACCACGCTCACCCGAATGCGGCGATCAACGCCAACCCGGGTCACTCCGTCAAAGTGCATGCCATCGCCGCCGCTGCTGGCGACGGCGGCATCGCTGATTTCCAGCACCGGCATCGTGTTCGACGTCGCCGCACTCAACAAATGCACGCGCTCAAGCTCCGGGCCAAACACTCGCAAATCACCGCCGGCGTTTACGCAGCCCTGGACCGCACCACCCTGCCGAAGCACTTCAACAGCGCGATCAACCGCATAACCCTTGGCGATTCCACCAAGATCCAGCCACAAGGGCCGACGGAAGCGAATGTGATGATCAGGCAGCAGCTCAACATCCCGCCAATCAGCGCCAGCATCCGGAATCGGCATCCCGCCGGGACAGGGCAGCAGACCGGATGCGGCCAAAGTGCTGGCAATCGTTGCGTCGAAGCAGCCAGCAGATGCGCGCGAGAAAGCCTGCGCCGCTGACACCACGCGCCAGGTTTCCGCATCAACCTGCACGGGTCGATGCGCCGCCTGCTGGTTCAGTCGATAAAGATCGCTACCGCTCTCATGAAAACTCATCAACCGATGGATTTCAGCAATGCCATCAAATGCCGCATCAATCAGCCGATGCGCTTGTGGCGGTGCCATCTGCGCCACACGAATCGCAACATGCGTACCCAATAACGGGCGCGCGCGTTCAGTGCGATCAGTGGGCGAGGGCGGTGGCATATACGGCGAGCATTTTACGGATGCCCTCCGTAATGTGACGACAGGACAGGGTGGCGCCGGAAATATTCTTGATGTCGTCATCGAGCAAGAGTGGCGCGCCGGATTTCTTGCCGACGAATTGCTTGCGCCATGCAGGCACGCGGATCTCGCCACCATAGCTCTCGCGGTAGTCGAGAATTTCCACCTGGCGAATCACGCCACTGGCATCCAGCGCCAGTGCATAGCTGATCAGTTCGTGCTTGCCGATCACCTGATCCAGCAGAAACCAGCCGCCATCCACGCTACGCCAGGCCTGCACCTGTGGCGATGACATTCTGACGCCGCTGCCTTTCTCAACAGCAGCGACCTGTTCGGCGGTGAGTATCTTGCTTGCGGGCGTCAGCAGGGCGCCGGGGAACATCAACGCCTGCGCCTGATCCAGCGACAGATAGGTCACCGCATAAGCCGGCGAAACAGCCGCCATTGTTGCGAGTGGAATCAACAATAGGCGGCTGTTCATGACGTCGGGCTTCAAGGAAAATTTAGAACGCGACACCCAGGCCCAATTCCAGGCGGCTCAGGTCTTCGTTGATGCTGAAGGTCTGGTAATCCGCCTTCAGCACGACATTGGGCGTGACGTAGAAATTCAGGCCTGCGGTGAAAACGTGATCCGACAGGCTGCGATCCCCGGCCTGCGGTGGCTCAAACCCAGGGACGAGACCCGAGAAACTCTCGCCCATGTTGTAGTACTCCCAACGCATGAACGGCGCGAGGCGGTACGTGGTGTTCTGCCAGACATTGTAGGCGCCCTGCACATACCAGCCATTGAACGCGCTGGGCGTCGGGTTTGGCGCGCCTGGTGTCAGCGCATTGTAGGCGCCCGTATTGCTGATGGTGCCGCGTGCATACAGTGCTGACAGATCAAACTTGGCGGGCGTCCAACGGCTGTGGGCTTCCCACAAGGTCACGCGCTGGCCGCCGAGGTTCACTGTCGGGTCCTGCGTTGCAGCCTTGCCGGTGAATACGCTGGCGCCAACATTCAGGCCGGGAATGCCCTTGTAGCCCAGGGCCAGATACTGCGAGAGATTGCTGGCATTCGCCAGGGACAATTCCTGGTGCGTTGCCGCCAGCGGACCCGCGCCGCTGTTGCCAAGATCCAGCGCCGTCTCTGCCTTCAGCCCGGTGGTCGCATCGCGACCTGAAAGCTTGACGCCAGTGGTCACGCCGACATCCCAGCCGATGCCGATGTCAGTATCCCCGTGGGCGCCGATACCGCCTTCGCGCCAGGTAGCCGGAATGATGAAGGTCTCGACAAAGTTGCGCTGCACGCCAAAGAAGTTGGTGGGTTCATGCTTGAGATTGAGCAGGCCCGATGGAATCAGGAACAGGCCCGCCTTGAGCGCAATCGAGTTGTTGATCTGGTGGTCGACATAAAACTGTTCGACTTCCATCTCGCCGGCATCTTCGGATGATGCAATCGCATGTTCAACCTCGAACTCGGAGTTGAAGGTGGTTTTATCGTCGAAGCGATAGCCGATGCCGAACACCGCGCGGGCCAGATCTGCCTGCGATTTCGAATTATCGTGGATGGGTTGCGAGTAATAGGCCTCGCCGTAACCCCAGAGGCTCAGGTTCTCCATTGGCGACGGCGCTGCCACCTTGGTCGCGATTTCGGTTTGTTGCGCCACAATCGCCTGGTTCTGCGCCTTCACCTGATTGAGTTCGGCCTTGAGCGCATTCAGCTGCTGCGCAAGGCTATCGATCTGCTCTTCCAGCTTCTGCGTTTTCGCATCTGTCGTGGTCGAGTCTGCCGCGCTCGCGATACCCGCATGCGTCACCGCGAGTGTAAGGCCGAGACTAGCTGCCGCCAGCGTGATTTTCTTAAGCTTCATATTGCGCTTCCCTTATTTGGAATGGGCGAGATCTGGAATTACGGTGCCTGCACATCAACGCATTGCTGCGGCTTGATGTAGCCAGCAGGATTGGCCGGGTCATAGCCATCATTGAGCGTGCACAGGAAGGCGATGACGTCATCGATTTCGGATGTCGACAAGGCGGGGGCATCACCCAACTTGCGGTTGTACGGAACCTCGGTAACGTTGACGTTGCCGACGTACTTCGTGTCGCTGCTCGGATTGCTGAGGTCAACCTTGTACTGGCCGCCATAGGTTTCTGGCAGATCGTCAAACTTGGTCACGATGTTGCCGGACTTGGGATACCACGCTCCCGGATTGGTATCGCGCGTCACATAGAAACTCAGCGCGGTGCGCAGATCACTGAATACGCCGTTATGGAAATACGGCGCCGTCAGCGCGATGTTGCGCAGCGTTGGCACCTTGAATGCACCGCAGACGCCGGCTTCGGCATAGGTTTTACCAATATCACTACGCAGCGGGCCACAGACGCCGAGATCGTAGTAACGGTGCACGCCGTCGTAGTCCGCTCTTTGCAGCGCGACGATGTACGACACGGTGGTGCTGTCGTTATTCGCTTCCAGCGTTGTATTACGCGGCACGCCGAGATTGTCGTAAGAAAAATCCGTAAACAAGGCGGGCGTCACGCCATCGGCAGAAGTACTCGGATGGCAAGCTGCACAGTTGCCGCGCGAAGGACTGTTGAACAGCGCGAAGCCGCGCACTTCCTGTACCGTCAATTGGGCCTTGCCCGCGCGCCATGCATCGAACTTGCTGTCGAACGATTTGAAGTCTTGGTCTTCTGTCTCATAAGCCGCGAGTGCTGCGCCCATGCGCGCAAGCGCGGTGGCTGGATCATCCAATACCGCGACGCCAAAGATGGCGGTGAAATCTGCCAGGTAAGGCCGCGTCTTGAGTTTGGCAATGACAGCAGCCGCATCCGCATTGGCCATTTCAAATTCGTTGGTGAAAGGTTTCTGCGCCTGATCTGTCAGCGTTGATGCACGGCCATCGCGAAAGAACCCGCCGCTGGGACCATCGTCGGTCATTGAGAATAGTGGGGTGAACGCGGTGTAGGTCAGTGAGGGCGTGTTGCGCAGGCCTGGCTTATCCAGCCCGGGGCCGCCAAACATAACGGCCGCGCCATTGTCATTGGCAAGGCCCGCAGCCTTTACATGACAGGTCGAACAGGCCTGATTGTTTGCGGCAGAAAGATTAACGTCATGAAAAATCTTGTCGCCCAGAACGGCCAGGTCTGAGAGAGGGGCGTTTGGAGCCGAATTTGAATTGCCGCCGCCGGAACAACCTGCGAGCAAAAGCGCGGCGCATAAAGCAGGGTACAGAGCATGACTTCTAGCCATAGACCAGCCAGCGTAATTTTAAAGTAGGCAATAATGTTAAGAGTTCTTATTCTCTTTGGATATAAAAAAACAATAAAGATTGCTCGGCGAGGCGCTTCGCCTCGATTCGCCTTCGAGTGTTGAACACACCGCGCGCAACAAAAACCTAGATGGCGTTAGCGTGCTGTAAAGCAATCTGCGCAAGCTCGCGGAACGAGACATGCGGGGAGTCCGATAAGGCATGGCCCATCTTTCTGATGAAGCCTGGCGTCGCCGTATCGAGTGTCTTGCGAATCCACTGTGCGCCTTCGTCGACACGACCTCGATCGGCCAGCATCCGGCCATAGTTGTACTGGCCACGGAAATCGCCAGCGACTGCAGAGCGGTGGTAGTAGTCGAATGCAGTATCGAGGTCGGCAGCCACCACCCAGCCCTCCTCATAAAAGCGACCCACGAGATTGATCGACTTGGCGTGCCCCATCGCCGCCGCCTTGCGATACCACTCCAAGGCACGAACACGATCACCCAATACGCTATCGTCGTGCGAAAGCAGATTGGCGTAGTTGTACATGCCCCAATCCAGTCCCCGCGCAGCGGCCTGCTGATACCAATAGGCAGCACTGAGCAAATCCACTTCACCGCCCCAACCCAATTCATGACAACGGCCCAGCATGTTCATGCCCATGACGTTGCCGCTGTGTGCAGAGCGCTGAAACCAGATGCGCGCCTGCGCAGCATCTCTCTCAAGGCCACGGCCATCGAGGAGAATCTGGCCTAACAAAGCCTGCGCTTCAGGCACCCCCAGCTTCGCGGATGAAAGTATCCACTGCGCCGCTTCATCCGGCGGCCCTGCCAGACGTTGCGCAAGCAACTCCGGATCCAGCGCAGCAAATTCCTGCGCACTGCTGGGATAATCGGTTGCAGCAGATGATGTCATCAGGTCTGCGACCAACCGCGCAACAGGTTGTGATACACGCCAGCGAGTTGCACCAGCGCGGGATGATCCGGCACGGATTGCGTCAACGCCTGAACCGCATGATCCAGATCAAACAATTGGGCGCGATGCGCATCTTCGCGAACCAGGCTTTGTATCCAGAAGAAACTGGCCAGTCGCGCACCGCGCGTTACCGGCTCGACTTTATGCAAGCTGCTGGCGGGATACAGCACCATGTGGCCAGCGGGCAACTTGACCCTGTGCGCGCCGAAAGTATCTTCGATGACCAACTCACCGCCATCGTATTCACCCGGCTCAGACAGGAACAGGGTTGCAGAAATATCCGTGCGTACACGATGCGGCGTGCCACGGACATCACGGATGGCGTTATCAACATGCACGCCAAAATTTCCGCCGCCTTGATAGCAATTGAACAAAGGCGGAAACACTTTCAGTGGTAAAGCTGCCGACATGAACAAGGTATTCTGCGCCAACGCATCCAGCACGATGTCACCCAGCAGGCGAGTCACCGGATGATCTTCAGGCAACTGCAGATTGTGCTTTGCCTTGGCGGATTGATACCCGGCGGTGATTTTTCCATCCGCCCAGTCCGCCTGTTGCAGTGTTTCTCGAAACTGAGCGATCTGCACAGGCGTCAGTACATTAGGAACTTCAAGCATCATCTTGATTTACTCAAAACAGGAAAAGCCCCGGCACAAAACCGGGGCTTTATTCACTGCGTTCTACTTAGAAGTTGTAGTTGGCGGTCAGCACCGCGTTTCTGCCGGTACCGGGGTTTACCCAACCGCTAGCCTGAGTGCCACGCAACTGCTGGTAGTACACGCGGTTGGTCAGGTTGTTCACATTGAGCGCGAAGCTCAGATCCTTGTTGGCTTTGTAGCCGAAGAGTGCATTCTGCAAAACATAGCCATCCAGCTTCGCATCAACGGTTGCGGTCTGGTACAGATCAGAAACATAGTTCAGGCCATATCCGAGTTGCAGACCCATGGGCCATTCATACGTGGTCCAAAGTGATGCCGCATTTCTCGGCAAATTGGCCAGTGGACGGCCTGCCTGCGGATCCACCTTGCCTTGAGACAAGCTGTACTTGGAAATGCTTCTGATAATTTCGCTACGCTGGAAGGTATAGCCCGCCGTGAGTGACCAGTTTTTGGTAATTTGCCCTGCAGCACCCAACTCAATACCTTCGACGCGGCTCTCACCATCAAGCTGCTGGAAAGCAACTGTTGCATCACCGGATGCCACCTTGAAGTTGGTACGTTCTGTACGGAATACGTCGGCGGTCAACGCCAACTTCTGATCCAAGACGTCCCACTTGGTGCCGATTTCATAGGAGATCGCAGTTTCCGGCTTCACAGCACATGTATTCGATGCGTTAGCCGTGCTCGTTGCAGGCGTGTTGGCGCAAGCTCCCAAGGTATTGCCACCGTACGAAGTGGGCAGCTTGGAGTTTCCGAATGCGGCGTATACCGTGCCGATTTCCGTCGGCTTGTAGATCAGTCCCAAGCGATAAGACAACAGCTTGTCACCGGTCGAAAGCGGATTATTTGCCGCAAGCGCAAATTCACCCGGCGGAGTCGTTGCGGTAGCAGCTGAACGCGTAAAGGTTGTTGCAGTAGAGCGGTTGTACTCGTAGCGCAAACCTCCGTTCACGATCCAGTGCTGTCCAAACTTGATCGTATCGAATGCATAGATCGCGCTGTCATTGACCGAGGTATCCGTTTTCGTGGTGATCGTCGGATTCAGCGGCAGTGTCCAGAAATTATTCGGATCGTACAAGCTGGTCGTTGGATACGGTGAATTGGTTGCTGGATTTACCTGGTATGTCGTGCCATTCCCATTGCGGAAGATGCTTCCACCATCGAGATGATAGGTTTCCTTGGAAATCTGAATGCCCGTAACCGCAGTGTGCGCAACCGCCCCTGTATTGAAGTTCCAGGTGACATCCGTTTGGTTCACCAGGATATCGTTCTGCGTGTTACGGATTTGCCCGTTGGGGCCACTGCGCGGCGTATACGTCCCAGCTGTCGTGCACTTAGGCGGTGGCGAGGTCGCCGACACTGGCATTACCGTGCCCAGCGGATAATCACCGATGACAAGGCAGACATCTCCTTCAACGCCATTGGTAGTGGCGTCCGTTTGATTGGATCCAAAACGAGTGGCATTGCGCACCTTCACCTGCGAATTGAAGTTGTGCTCGAGGATCGATGTCAGCGTATCGTTCTTGATCTGCTGCTTGTCGACGTTGCTGAATCCGTAATAGTTGCTGCGTGAAACACCTGGTACAGGCTGGTAGTTTCTGAACGGAATGCCGTAGTCCGGGATGTTGTTGTCGTACTGATGGTAATAGCTCAGGGTCAACTGCGTTGGAGTCCCAAGCCCTAAGGACACTGAGGGCGCAACTCCCCAGCGGCTGGCGCTTGTTACGTCACGTTCAGCAAACTTTTGCTGATGCACCATGGCGTTGATGCGTACAGCAGCGGTGTCGCTAATGGGTTGGTTCACATCAGCCGTGAAACGACCATAATCCTGCGTGCCAACACCGCCACTTAGACGACGGAATGCTTTCGCCTCAGGCGTCTTGCTAACCAGATTGATGCTACCACCCACTGCGCCAGCACCACTGTTGACAGAACTCGCTCCCTTAAAAACTTCAATCTGCTCAATATTGAACGGATCGTTGCGCGAAGTCTGGGCGCTATCGCGAATGCCGTCGATAGAAATATCGTTGCTCGCGTCAAAACCACGGATGTTGATCTTGTCGCCAAACCCACTGCCGCCTTCTCCGGCGCCAAACGTAATGCCCGGCACATTGCTCAAGATTTGTCGCAGCGTCAGTACGCCTTGATCGGCGATCAGATCTTTAGAAAGTACCGTGATGCTCATGGGAGTATCACGCAGCGGTTCAGTGAACTTGGGAGATGCGACGTTGGTTGGTTTATAGCGATCAACCGTGCCTTCGACGGTGACGGCAGGCAATTGGGTTGCTTCGCTGGTTGCAATTTTTGCACCCGCGTCTGCCTTGGCCCCTTCTGCAGCCACTTCAGCAACTGCCTGCGCATGGGCACCGTTCATGCCCAGCGTCATCGCTGCGAACATGGTTCCCATCGGGAAAAGACCCAAGCGATTGCCCTGCGGCGCATTGGTCGACACAGCCTTCAACGGCCTCAGAGAGGCAGACTCGAAACTCATAACCCTTTTGCTCCAAATCAACTGTCGCAACAAGCGACAAAGTTACTGCGGACTATCCCTATCCAAATTTGGAATTGCTCGCGACTGACAGAGCTGAAGGCGAACCTTCGCTCCACTTAAAATTTTTTGCCCGCGGCGTCCCTGCGCCGTTCAGGTCCCTTATTTGGTCAACAACAACTTCCCTTGACGCGTGGCGCGCAGCCAGTAAACCGACTCGCCATGCCGGATCGCGATGCAATCGGTGCCCGCCAACAGCGCGCGGCTGTTGATCTCGCTGAGCAAACTCCGCCCACTGGCGTTGACGCCTGCGGTAGCAGGGCCCAATCGGGTTGAGCTTTCGACATTCTTTGGCGGTGGCGACATGGCACTTTCCTCGCAATCATTCGGGTGATGCTTAGTGCAGTGATCGTAAACTAAACGATAATAATTCTCAATAGCTGAATAAAGGAAACGTATGCGTAGACGCCGGGACTTTGATTGGAAAGGGATTTAAGGGGAAGGCTTGCTGAGTGGCGTGTTGGATACAGCTGATGCGAGCCAAGCCTGAAGGCGCGATCTTTTAGTTACAACATCGCAGCGCGAACACCTCCGCTCTTTCGCATCCGTGCGACCGCGGAGGTACCGTACATCCTGTACATAAACGACAAAAGCCCTCCGAAGAGGGCTTTTGAATGCAACTTGACAGCTTTTAGCGCTGAGCCAACGGCGTAACCTTGCGATCCGGAGCGCCGGTGTAGACCTGGCGCGGACGGGCAATGCGCATGCCGGGGTCGGAAACCATTTCGATCCAGTGCGCCACCCAGCCCACGGTACGGGCAACAGCGAACATCGGGGTGAACATGTTCACCGGGATGCCGATGGCCTTGTAGATGATGCCGGAGTAGAAGTCGACGTTGGGGTAGAGCTTGCGGTCCTTGAAGTAATCGTCGGACAGCGCGATACGCTCCAGTTCCATTGCCAGTTCCAACTGCGGATCGTTTTCCTTGCCGAGGTGCTTGAGCACCTTGTGGCACTGCTCGCGGATGATCGTCGCGCGCGGGTCGAAGTTCTTGTACACACGGTGACCGAAGCCCATCAGGCGAACGCCGGAGTTCTTGTCCTTGACCTTGGCCATGAACGAAGCGACGTTGTCCTTGGTGCCGATCGATTCGAGCATGTGCAGCACGGCTTCGTTGGCGCCGCCGTGTGCAGGGCCCCACAGCGCAGCGATGCCCGAGGCAACGGCGGCATAAGGGTTGGTGCCGGTCGAGCCAGCCATGCGGACAGTCGACGTCGAAGCGTTCTGCTCGTGGTCAGCGTGCAGGATGAACAGCACATCCAGCGCCTTGGCGATGACCGGGTCGATCTTGTACGGCTCTGCCGGCACGGCGAACATCATGTGCAGCAGGTTGGTGCAGTAGTCCATGTTGTTCTGCGGATACATGAACGGCTGGCCGTAGTACTTCTTGTACGCAGCAGCGGCGATCGTCGGGATCTTGGCGATCATGCGGTGCGCAAAGATCTCGCGGTGGCGCGGATCCTTGTTGTTGGTGGTGTCGTGGTAGAACGCCGACATCGAACCGACGATGCCGGTCAGCATGGCCATCGGGTGCGCGTCGTAGTGGAAACCGTTGAAGAAGCTCTTCAGCCCTTCATTGATCATGGTGTGCTTGCGGATGTTCTGGTCGAACTGCTCGAGCTGCGCCTTGTTGGGCAGCTCGCCGTTGAGGATCAGGTAGGCCACTTCGATGAAGCTGCAGTGCTCGGCGAGGTCGCTGACCGGATAGCCGCGATACAGCAGGATGCCGTTGTCACCGTCGATATAGGTGATCGCGCTCTTGGTCGAGCAGGTCGAGGTAAAGCCAGGATCGTAGGTAAAGACTTCCTGCTTGTCATAGACCTTGCCGACATCCAGGCCAACAGGACCCAGGGTGCCTTTAATGGCCGGCCGATCAATCTTTTAGCC
>Ga0116227_10008436_pt1 | contig 19423 bp, 17 predicted proteins | sample S1TSphgellanicum_FD_89693 | JGI IMG/M metagenome (GOLD analysis project Ga0116227, IMG submission 89693) | Host-associated microbial communities from peat moss isolated from Minnesota, USA - S1T2_Fb - Sphagnum magellanicum MG | ecosystem: Host-associated > Plants > Peat moss > Unclassified... | reverse complement strand
TGTTTGTGGTGCGGTGGTGCAGAGTGCCTTGCTCGGCTGGAGCAGGGTGGGGGAGGGAAGACAGAAGCGGGGGCGGCGGGCAGGGCGAATCTGTGCGTAGAGGGCGGCAAGAATGAAGCTGGCAGGTGGCTTGTTATTTCGGGCCATTCGAGCTGGTGTTGTGTTGCAACCGCTCTTGTTGCAGGAATTCCATTCCCTGACGTCGACTTCCGTGGAGTTCGGTGCAAGAGCGGCAGCATCTGTTTGGCGTGGTGATCTCTACTTTTCAATGCGCCGCAGTTACTACAGCAGCGCTGTGGAGCAAGCAATAATAGACAAGGAGCCCGAGAAGGAGACACAAAGCAGCCCGCCGTTGCAGAGCTTTGCTGAAGTGGCGCGGATGCCGGCAACAAAGCCAGAGCAGAAACCGCGTTTAGTAGTACTTGGGTCGGGCTGGGGAGCCTGCCGTCTGCTGAAGGACATCGACACCCGCCTCTACGATGTGATCTGCGTGTCGCCCCGCAATCATATGGTATTCACGCCTTTGTTGGCCAGCACTTGTGTAGGCACTCTTGAGTTCCGGTCTGTGTCGGAGCCTGTGCGCAGCATCCAGCCTGCTCTGTCCTTATTACCCGATTCCTACTACTTTCTTGCTCGCTGCACCGATATCAACACCGATCAACATGAGGTTGGTTTGGCCTTCCTATCTCCACATGAGGTTTATCAGGACCAGATTCTTCTTACAGCAACACTGCTATGCTTATTGATCTTCGGTTCTCACGATCGAAGAAGAAGTGAAGGTTGATTGGAACTGCAGTCTCTTTGCATTTCTAGTTTCCAATTCTAGGGTGATAGCACGTGTTAGTACTCTCATTACCGATCAATCCAGCAATATTGGATGCAAGGTGCACTGCGAAGCCCTCCAAGAGGACATAGATGATGGTAAAGGCGAGGGTGGAAACAAGTTCACTGTGGCATATGACAAATTGGTCATTGCAACGGGTGCTGAGGCATCTACCTTTGGTATTACCGGGGTTCATGAGCATGCTCTTTTCCTCCGAGATGTGAAGAATGCTATGGACATTCGCACCAAGTTGCTTCTTAACCTAATGAAGTGCGAAATTCCAGGTCTGCCTGAAGCCCCACCCGTCCATTCACAGTTGTTACTGTATCCTTGCAGCTGCTGCAGATGCTTCAAATCTGCTTATCAATTTTCCCTTTACGTATTTGTGGAGATAGGAACAATGTTGCATTTTTTGTGCAACTTTCTTGCAGACATATTGCAACATGATTTAGTAGTTGACCTGCTCATTCACTGCACGAAAACTTAGGTACATCAATGGAGGAGAAGGCAAGACTTCTTCATTGTGTGGTGGTTGGTGGTGGTCCTACGGGAGTGGAGTTCAGTGGTGAGCTCAGTGACTTTATCAGGCATGATGTGCATCGCAAGTTTGCCCATGTCAAAGACCTTATCCATGTCACTCTCATTGAGGTTCGATCACACACTCTCTTTCTGAATCATTTTGACATAACATTTGTCACATTTCTTCATTCTTCCTGGAGTTTGTTTGACATGCTTCTCAAACTGAGAGCAGCTGGTTACCTCATGATATGTTTGTGTAAGATGTTGCAGCCTATCCAAGGAGGGTCCCAACCAGTGGTGAGAATGGAGTGAAGAGCTACTTATGCTTGCTGCTTCTTGCTGTGGTCTTGTAAATTAATTACATGATGATTTTTTTGTCTATGATCCGTCTCTTGCTCACCCACACCTCAGTTTTGGGAATGTAAGAAAGAAACATGCCACCAGAAGTTTGTCAAGCCTAGAGTGTGCAGGAGATGGTCAAAATCAGCCCTCTGAGGATGCATGGGCTTGGGGATTTTACAAGTTGAGTTTGCTGCATAGAGTGCACTTCACACTTTTCATATGTTGCATGCATTCAAGATTTCAAATCTAAGCTTTTTGGTAGTGTGCATCATTTGCTCATGATAATTTGTTCTGTATTTGTTGTGGTCAAGACAGGCAAATGAAATTTTGTCATCCTTTGATGTTCGCCTGCGGGAGTATGCAGTTAACCAGTTGACCAAGGTACTATTTCTAATCTTAAGACTAGTGTTCCCTTTGACATAATTCTGATCCGTATTTAAAGCCAAGATCATGCCTTCCTTGGAACTAGACTGGATATGAGAAGAGAAAACTAAAGACTAAACTTAGGACTACAGAGACAAAGGCCTAAGAATGGTGATGTGTGCAGACAGGAGTGAAGCTAGTACAAGGAATGGTGAAGGAGGTCCTGCCTGAGAAATTGCTGCTCACAGATGGGACAGAGGTGCCGTATGGACTGCTGGTCTGGTCAACAGGAGTTGGACCATCTCCATTTGTGCGCAACTTACCATTTGAAAAGTCTCCTGGTGGGAGGTTAGCCTTTTCCTTGCGTGCTGAACTTATTTTCTAGATTGAAAGCCTGGTGTTTGGGAAATATAAACTTGATCCCGTGTCTTCTAAGGTGAGGTTTATGAGTACATTCTGTTGACATTCTGTCCTGTTTCTGTTTCATAGAAGAAATGTATGGTTGTCCTTAATTGCTGATACATCTCATTGCTGTCTCTATTGAGCATACAAACATGTGCTAGAGTGTAAGTTTGGCCTGTTGCTTCCATCTGTCAGTAAGTGAGGCATCTGTGGGACTTAATATGATGGTGCTATCAACTTTCACAAATATGTAAAGGGAAAAGGTGCAGGGTATTTTGGATTTCTTGGCTAGAATGGTGGAACTGGAACTCCTGCTATCCTTGAATACTGTATCACATCACGTTAGCACAACCAAAGACCATGGCTCAGTCAATTCAGTTCTCTGTGGCAGGATTGGTGTGGATGAAACATTGAAGGTGCCAGGAGTAGAGGATGTTTATTCAATTGGTGATTGTTCTGGCTACCTTGAGAGGACTAATAAGACTGTGCTCCCTGCTCTTGCCCAGGTCAGGAGTGCTTGTCCAACATGTACAATTGGTAACCCATATAATTATGTCAGTCTATGCCAGTATTGTGGACATTTTTCCCTTAATCATGCATGACCTTCGATTGGATATGGGAATGACTAATTTCACAACTCATTTCATTCACTTGGAATCACATCACAGGTTGCAGAGAGACAAGGAAAGTATGTTGCCAAGGCTTTAAACAAGATGGCAAAAGCAGGTGAAGGACATGCCAAAGCACATATAACACCAGCAGATCCATTTGTCTACAGGCACCTTGGCAGCATGGCCACAGTTGGCCGTTACAAAGCTTTAGTGGATCTGCGAGAGAGCAATGTAAGGTTTTGAAAATTACAGATGTCACTGTCTTGTCCTTCTCTAGTCTAGAGTTGCAGTATAAGGATATGGGATGATGAATACTAGAATTTCCTTCACTTTTTTTTTTCTTGTGAAAAATTTGTATCTGTTAATTGGATGAGGTTTCTCCTGGTGCTAAGCTTGCTTGATGTTAGCCTGGAAGCTCAGCAGCCAGATGTTTGGCTTTTGCTTATTCTGGCACTGTCATTGTGGGTTGAAGATTGGGATGGTTGACCTGTGTATTGACCTGGGTGCTATTGCAGAAATCAAGAGGGTTATCCATGAAAGGCTTTCTGAGCTGGATTGTTTGGCGATCTGCTTATTTGACAAGGGTGATAAGTTGGCGAAACCGCTTATATGTAGCTGTAAATTGGGCAACTACATTACTGTTTGGCCGGGACATCTCCTGTTTCTAGAAGGTGAAGAGAACAATGGTATGATACATCCCCCAGATTTGCAAATGGATCTGCTACATCAGTTATAAATAAGGTGTGTACCTATATACTGCACTAGGTCTCAAATGGCTGATAGATAGTCCTCTAAATAGTTAAACTCTCACATAATCTCCAATGTGTGTGCTTTCATTTCTATGCAATGAAGTGTTAAGCATGCTAAATGAAAAACATCTACATCTGCACTTAACTCAAATGAAGGAGATTCTGGAACCTGCAACAACCATAGCTAGCTACTACTTACACTACTTGCAGCTTTGATAGATTCCATCAGAGAAAACATTGCAGAATATTTTTTTTGGGTAGCTTTCAGATGTTTCATCAGCAGATCAGTCTCCCAATAAATTATGGTTGTCTCAGAGCAAGGGTGCTCAAGGGTGCAACTTTGAAGTAATGTGGTTCATGTGGTACATGGCTCATGTGCATTGTATTAAGTCTTCTTTAGATTGAATTATTTCTTTTCCAAACAATGCATGGTAATGACTTGTTGGAATGATTATAAAAATGCCTTCAAACAATTTATGGATGGTTCTAGAGCAATTAATTGATATTGAGAACATGTTCAACATTGAACAACATTTGCTTTATTCTTCATAAGTTTTTATATAACAAAAAGAATGTCATGGGCTTCAAGTACTTGAATAGTTGGTAGGAAACTTTCTTGTTTCTTGACCTATCTGCATTCTAAGTATTAGTTACTGGTAGTCTTAAGAACCAAATTTACAAATTGTTTTTCACGATTTGTTATGCAAAAGTTGCATTTGCATGCAATTGTTATGTGCCCCAACATACTTGATATTCTTCAGTGCAGTGGAGACATCATGTATGTCCTAGTATGTGGTCCATATTAGAGATATCCTTAAAGTCACCCTGTCTTCACACTGCCTTTGGTTGGGCCTCCGTTCACCCCCTAATCCCTCTTTTCGTGGTATCCGTAAAGTAAGGAAATTTTATTAAATCTCCAAATGAAATGCTGAAACTCAGTAAGAAATGCTGAATCTCAGGATTTAATGCACAAGGTTGAAGAGGAATTATAGTAGCTGTACAGGTAGGAGCAGTGAAAATCTATGTAGCAGCAGTGGAGGATCTCAGGAAAAAGAAAGACAGGGTGAAACTGAGGAACGATCAAAATTGATGGTTTTCTGAGTTTCACCCCCGCCTTGAATGCTAATGTACTTTTTGGCAGGTTTTATTCGAATCTCACCCTGTGTACAGCCAAACTCAGGGCATTGGTGCTGTGTTTTCCTGACTTTACGGATATCTCTATTATATCAAAAATTCCTTTAGTCAAGTTTGGTGTATTTTCTGTTAGGTGTTGTTGAAATTCAAAAGGTTGTAAGTTCTTATTTTAAAATATTTCCACTCTTAAATACTGTATCCAAATATTTGATGTGAGAAACTGGCTGACTAGACACACTTGAGTTAAGACAAATACCAGACTTGGATTGTAGGTTTTGTGTCAATTTTTATCCTTTTGGTTCCCTCTTACATCCTATTATACAATTTATAATTGCCATGTTATATCATATTGATCTATGGCATCAATTAAAAAATCCATCATCTTATATCAAATAAATTTTCCACTAATTGAAAAATTTAAATTCTAACTTAACTTTGATTTCAATGTTCAGTCACTCACTCATGTACAGTGAAGAATATATTCAATCATTAAAAAAGAACAAAAATGGTAGTTGCCCATTGATGGCATATACATATTGTTACATTTTTCCACACTTGGACTTCATTGCATTAGATACTAGGTAACTTACTTGCAAGTGAAAATAATATAGCAAAAAAAGTTTGTCAACCACACCAAATGGAAAATAGTTCTTATAGTGATAAAATTTGCATGGCGGTATAAGTTTGACAACCAACTTGACATGCCCATCATAATGATAGCATGATGGCCGATGTAAATTTAACATGTCACATTAGTTTTGACAATCTTTAAACTAATTTTTAACATAATTACAAATGTGAAATCACTTTTTTATCTAAAAAACATATATAACTTTGAAATTAAAGAGATTACATTTGAAATTGTTGTCCAAGTCCAATTTTCAAACACTAGATTCAATTTTTTGTGAATGAAGTCTATCTTAATGTATAAATCTCTGAAAACTTTCTTTTTAAAAAAGTGTTCATTTACATTATTTGAATAAATATATGAGATAATAAAACATTTAAAAGTTTTGATATTTAAGATACTTAAAATGAACATGTGTCTATTATTATGTGTTGACATCATTTGTCACAAATTGAAGGTTTGGTGGGTTAGTTAAAGACTTAGTTTGTAACTGTGAAAGTGAGTTCTCTTGTGACAATCTACACCTTTAATCTTAATGACTACATGAATAGTTGAGTTTGACAATTCTAACTATGGTCGAATCAAACACTATGTCATTATTATGACATTGATGATCACATTCATGTTGATGACAATTTTCATGATTGTCATTTTAAGAAATATAGTAGCCCAATTTTACCAACAACAACCCTAAAGTTTGACTTTAACATGTCTATTTAAACTTAATTTTAGTTACGAAATTTGTGTCATTTTCTGACTAAATGATTTACAAATTGCCTAAACTTGATTAAAAAAATCTATTGTTAACAACATCAAGATTTTCCAAAGAAATTTCTATACATTCATTTGGTTGATCTTCATAAAATATATTAATAAATTCTACTATTCTCTTGCCTAATGATATTTCATCAACCTCATCAACTTTGATTATTGTTATTTTTTTGTTGAACAATTATTTGGCATGTAGAGATGGTAAAATTTTGCAATTTAGACAAACGGAAAAACTTGAATTCATTTTTGTCCCATGTACATTGAATGATGGTTTTCTTTATTGTATATGCCATGATCATGGCTTTTTTTCTTGGTTGGGAAGGATCTTATTGCAATGTTTACATTGTAAGCCAAAATAAAGCTTGAATCAAAAGCACTAAAAGAAAAGATTTTTTTACATTAACACCTATTGTAATGAAAAAATGAATTAGTAAAACATAGTCACTTTTTTTTAGTGTACCTATAAAGCGTGTTACGTGGCATAATTTATGGATGAATATTTTTTTCCTATGATACTCAGGGGGTATCTCATAAGGACATGTTGTATCATGGGAGTTTTCTAATTTAAAAAAACACAATGATTTTTTACATTGTGTAAAGCTTTTGAGGCCAAGTTTTATTGGATTCAAGCCCATGTTCAACTTCACTTCATAAGACCTTTATTTTTGATAAAACCTAATCTAAAGGTTTTACCCTACACTTCACTAGGGCTTTGTTTTGTGCTTATACGCAACAATGTTTTTAATATATTATAAAAACATGTGATATAATTTTAAATGAATTTAATAAGAATAAAACATTCAAAAGTATTCATTAAATATTTTAACTGATGCTTAAAAAACATTGCAAGGATTCATATATTTTGAAAGATTTTTTAAACATGACATATTTTTGAAGAGATTCTTTAAACATTTGTTTATGTAATAATATAATCCAAAGTTGAGCTTTTTAGGTCATAATCAAAATAATATATATATTTTTCAACTTATAAAATAAAACATTTTCAAAATATTCAAAGATAAGTAGTCACTTAAGCAATCACAATCATGTTAACACTGATGCACCCACTTTTCTCTGTTCATTTTTTGAAGCAATAAACTTTATAAGCAAAATATGAGATCTTGTACATCAACATTATTCTAATTGGTAATATTGACATGGTTGAGAAATGGTTGATATATTGACATTTGGTGTGCCAAAACATATTGAGAATTTATGTCATAAAGTTCATTTGTTATGTAGGTAGTACATCATGGTGGAAATGGAAACATTGTTCATTATAAAATGAAAAATAAAAATTGTGCTTGGCTTGTGTTAGTATAAAATGATCCTATTCCCACTACACGGCCTCCAAATAACCTCTAACAAATAAGGGTACAAAGGCCAAAAGTGATGGAGTTGTGGATGCCATCTACATAGCAAAGAAATTGGTTTGACAATTTTAGGTTGTGTTCACATTGCACCCAAGAAGCAACAAAAGAAACAAGTATACATATAAAGTGACATCGATAGACACCAGTTCCCACTACTACATGGCCTCCAACCAAGTGTGTAAGCAATAAGTGACAAAAGGCCAATAGCAATGTAAATTGTGGATGCTATCTACATGGCAAAAAAACAGGGGCCACAGGGGCCACAATTGTAGGCTGTGTTCACACTATGCCCAAAAGAACTGAAAAGAAACAAGTGCACATTTGAGTGAGAGCAAATAAAAAGTAACATTGATAAACCCCATCCCCACTACATGGCCTCCAGCCAAGCCTCTAACCAAACAGGAGACAAGGGCCAAAAAGCAATTGAAATTTCCAACATGTCTACATGCCTGAATTTTTTTCCCCACAATTTAAAAGCTGTGTTCACACTATGCCCAAAAGAAGCAAAAGAAACAAGGAAGACAAATAGAAAGTGACATTAAAAATGTCCCATTTCCACTATGCAGCCTCCAACCCATAGGTGACAAAGGCCAAAAGCAATTGAAAACTTGTGGACGCTGTCCACATGGCAGAAAATTTGGTGCCACCAAAATAAGGCTGTGTTCACATAGTGCCCAAAACAGATGAAAGAAACGAGTGCACATTGGAGCGGGAGCAACATAAAATGACATCAATAATCCCATTCCCACTACACAGCCTCCAACCAATAGGGGACAAAGGACCCAAAAAAAAGCAGTTGCAAGTGTGGATGCCGTCTATGTGACAGAAAATTTGGCACCACAATTGTAGGCTGTCTTCACACTACGCTCAAAAGAAAAAAAATCATGTTCGCACTGCGCATTCAAAGTGGGAGCACAATAATGGGACATTGATAAATCTCGTTCCCACTCCACGGCCTCCACCCAATAGGGGACAAAGGACAAAAAGCAATTGCAATCGTGGACGCTGTCTACGTGGCGGAAAAAATTGGCGCCATAATTGAAGGCTGCGTTCACACAGCGCCCAAAGAAACGCAAGATTCGAGTGCACATTGGAGCGAGAGCTGGAGCAACCATCGCTCGAACTCTCACGAGAGTAATGCAGCGACAATTTGGCAATTGTGGGTGTATTGCAGACGGGAAGATCTTTGGATTTCTTGAAGATTTTTGGGTATTGGCAAGGGAATTGATGGCAGTAATTTAGAAGATCTTGATTAGTGGAACACACAATGGCGGCAGAAGTATTGAATCTGAAGCTCGCCAGTAGTGCAACGGTGAGCTATGGCGACGCCTTTGGGTCTGAAGACTTCAAGCTACTGGAGGTCGATGAGCGCATTCTGAAGGAGCTTTTGCAGGATGGGTGAGTCCTTGATGTGTTACAAAAGAAAAATATCATTTTGAGATTGATCTCATTCATTCCTTCTTTCTTTGCAGTATTTTGGGTGTGCAATTCCTTGGGTTGAACTCTAGCCATCTCGATTAGGGTTTAGGGTTTAAAGGGACTCGAGAAACATGTATGTTTTGTGTATGATGTTGTTTTAGGCTGACCATCAAGAGGACCCGACGATGAAGCAGTGTTGTGTATTTCAGCAGCCACTTCCGCATTCATTCCTTTGTTTGTTTGTAGCATTTTGGTATGCAATTCCTTGCGTTGAACTCTAGCCATTCCGATCAGGGTTTAGGGTTATAAGGGAATTGAGAGACATTTATGTTTTGTCTATGATGATGCATAGGCTGACCATCAAGGGAGGGCCCGACGATGAAGCAGTTTTGTGTACTTCAGCAGCCACTTATGCCATCAAATACGTCTCAACATCCAACACAGTGTTACTCATTCCTCCCAGTGAAAAAATCACAAATGGGAACAATGATGATGGCATGGGCTTCACTATGGCCCAAGTAGTGGCTACTTCATCTGGCCACTTGGAGTTGGTGGAGACAGCACCCCAGCTCGACAATCTGAAGACCTTGCTTAACCAACGCCCTTATGTTGAAGATTTGGAGGGTGGGCAGGTGAGAGAAGAAGCAAACTCATACTAGGGTTTGATTGATTTCATTGCTCTTGTAACCCAAGGCTTCAATTGTGCTGCTCTTTGCAGAAATCTGATGAGGAGAATTCTGGTCCAAAAGCAACCAACATTACTAACAAGAAGAAATGGAGAGGTTTGACATTGTGTTGTTTATAACACTCATAGATGCAGGAAGATGAGCCACTGGAAGGGCTATATTCATGGGATGATCTTACAACCATGGTGCAAGCGAGTGACAGGCAGCTTGAAGAGGCATTGAAAGCACTAAATGCAGTTCAGATTGGGGATTACTGGAGGGTTGTAGATGAGAGATTCATGCAGGGCTTACTTGAAGTCATCTTCTTGAGTGCAGTACAGCATGATTGGGATCTGAAGTGTTTGCAAGAGGCAGCTGTAGTTCAAGCCCTCAAAGATGACTGCTACTCACCACAGATTGTGCGACACTGCCTTTCTTGCTATGGGAAGAAAGGCAGTACACTTCTGAATGACTGCAAAACCTCCCATGTCATTGGTTTCACACTGTAAGATGCCAAAGCTTTTGTACTGTGACCACATCCCTTTCCATGTGTAATCAGCTTGTGAAGCTTATTGAATACCTTGGGTCAAATCAGACTGAACCTCTGGCTCAACATTGACAAGACACAGTTGCTTTCTGAGTGCAAGATCATGAAAGATTTGATGTAGTCTACTGTATGGGTTTGGTTTTGCACCAGTTTGTTTGTCAGGTTGCACTTCTGTCCCCTTGATTTGCTGATCTCACATCCATTTCATATCGAGATCAAACCAGGTTTGCTTAGCTACTGAACTGACAACAGGCTTCATGGCTGTTCAGTGACATTTAGACAGATACATGTCCAACTGCAGAATACCGACTGATTTAAGGTTTTCTAATGCACAGGAATGAGGAGAATGGTATCAAGGAGTGCAGTCAGTTATGGGAGCTTGATGACACAAAAGTGTGCTTGCATTATGCAAAGCTCTTACTCCGTGATTCTTCCAAATGGAAGCTTGAGGAATTTATGAAGGAGTGGCGACGGACTACACCTGCAGGAATGGAACCGTCCATTGAAATGCTGCGAGGGGAGGCTTTGGTAGAGAAACTTGGGCCTGAGTCCTGGCTCCAACTGTACAGCATTTCATCACTGCCTACAAAACCAGCAGATCGATTCTCAGCACTCTTCAAGGAAAGGGCCAAATGGGAGTGGGATGATTTGGAGCCATATTTGAGGTACCAGGACCTTTCCTATCGAAGACCCTGCATAAACCTGCTTTGTATCATGGTATCTTCAGTGAACAGCTCCACCACAATGGCAGATCCAATGCCTCCTTTCTCCTGCAAGCTTAATCTGCTTTGATTCGTCTATATCAGTGTCAACTTGGACAAATTTGGATCAGGAAAATGCCTATGTGGTTTGTTCTAAATTATAAGAACTTTCTCAGAACGGTCAATGTTTGGGCAGTGCCTTATCCATCCCTAATGCTGTTGTTTTGATTGTAATTGAGGTCAATGTTGTCCACTCTTAGCAAGGAAAATTGAAGTGGAGCATAAGGCTTTTGTGTTGGGAGAGAAGGGGTCTTTGCTAATAGTTTGAAAGTGTTTTGTGGCAGGGATATGCAAACGCCAGGACAGTCTGTGGAGGCTATGCTTTTGAAGTACACTCGCAAAACACAACCAACTGCAAGCTCAGCTGCCATTTATACAGCTCGCTAAGTTGGGTTGTCTTGTCAAAGTGATGGTGTTTACCCTCAAGGGAGAAACTGTTCTGGTAGCAAATGTGAGCTCCTGAGATGAAGTTGGAATCAGCTGCCGGACATGCTGTGCAGAAAAAGCAGCCCAAGAGAGCTAAAAGTGTTTTGATCTTCAATGCTGTACTTAATGAATTAGGCAATACCCTTTGGAAGGATGTTGCTGAGCGTCAGAAGACATGGAAGGGGTCTGTAAGCTTATCACCTAACACAATCTCTATCCATAATTTCTTTTGAGTGGACAAGATTGGAGAGGGAATCTGCTCCAACTACAGATTACATGAGTTAACATTCTGGTGCACACTATCAAAGTTGGAGTGAGCTTTGGAATCTACTGAACAGGTATTCTTTTTCTCTGACCCATGGCATTGGATTTGAAGCACTGTTTGCTGTTATGTGGGGAACATATGCTATGCAACTACTTGTTTCCATAAACCTCTCTGCCAGATTCTTGTGACTAGTTTGAGTTTTGGTGGGGTAGAGAGTTGTCTAGCAAAGACCTACATTTCAATTATCCCTTATCCAGTGAATTTTCAGGCCTCACACATTCAGTGAGATCTAACTTAGTAGATCCCAACTAATGTGACTAAGAAAGAGTCTATGGTGCATACACCTGTTGTAATATTGAAAACTGTTAGAAAAGCTCCCACAGCCATAACCTCTCCTGAACTCACATGCATGTCACTAAACATTTGCAGTTTGATTCCACTGACTTTACATGGTGCAGAGGTGATTGGGTGGTTTCTACCTCCCAAAATATTTCAGCATTTTAGTCAAGGTTTTGGAAAATGTCACCAGTGTTTATTTACTGACTCTGGGGATGGTCATGACGCCTTGTAACGTGGCTGTTTCTATCAACCTCCTTCTAAACCTAGGTATGTCAGTAGCTAAAAATAGCTAACTAGCTAAGTAGCAAACTTTTTCAAAACCTTGACTATGTATGGTATTAGGTAAGTTTCTTCAGCACTTTCTCAAGGAGCTGTGAGTGTGAACAAGTTTCTCAAATCCCAAATTTTATATTTGGAAGGGTGTATTTGTAGGTGAATGTAACTTTTTTTACTTTGCATCTAAGCTACAGTAGCCTTTCAGAGATGGCTAAAACTGGCTAAAACTTGACTTCACAGTTTCCATATTTTGGTTAAAGAATTTCTCTGAGGCTTTTTGGTAGTTTTGGCTAAAATCTGCCTCAGCTTCTACACTTGGCAACTATAGTAATTGGTTGCACATCATCTTGGCAAGGATATTCTTCATTTTAGTGAATAGTTATCTTAGAAACCAGTTGTCAGTGACCACATTCAAATTTCAATTCTCAAGACTTAAAATAAATTGTAAGTTACTACATGGCACTGACAGGGTAGAGTGCACATTGCACACACATCCAAGTTTCAAGCCTCAAGGACATGCCAGTTCAAACTTCAAAATGAGACACAATGCACATAGAACCACTTCTAAGGGACTTTCTAGTCTATATAGTTTTGTGCAAACATTTGCACCATTAAACCCTGAATCCAACCTAATACGTAGCTTAGATTTCACGAAGAAAAGGTGCTAAAACACCATTGATCTTCAATGGTTCCAGTCACCTACACAAGACTTATATCTCTCTCTGCCAGCTTAAATAAATTCTTGCATTTTCATCACTAGAATTTGAGGAATCTTGTGGCTGGGTTCATGTCAGTTTTGGGTTGCAAGGCTGCTCGAGCATTGTTCTTCATTGTGAATTTGAAGAAAGATGCATAGGAGCCAAAGTTATGTGGGTGAACAAGTGTCGGCACTCATATGTGGTTGAAGTTGAGCATATGTTGATTTCACCCTCTGAGTTTAGAGCCTTATGCTGCAATTATACCTAATGTTAAAGCCCCTAAAGTTAACTAGGCAAATGCCTACCTTGCATTGATTAGCCTATGTTACTTAGCACTAACCTAGATGTTCTTTAGCTTTTTCCCCCATTAATTCACACCAAGCTAATGTTAGGTTAGTGTTAGGGTTTAATTATGTACCTCTATTCTGATGAATTCAGACCATCAAGATGATGATTGGTATTTTATTTGTGTTCCCTAAAATTCCTTCTCTCTTAATGCAATTGTGATTGGGTGAGGCAAGGATCATGTAAGTATTTTTCCATAGATCTTGAGGTTTTGAAATGGTTTTTGAGAAAATTAACTATTGATTGTACCCTGCAAAAGTTTTGGGCTTTGCTTATGAGAAATGTTTTGGTTGCTGTTTTTCAATGCTTCTCTACTTTTGGCAAGACTAGTCTCTTATGGTAGAAGACAAAGAATAGTGCTAGGGAGGGGGAGGTGATGAGTGGGAGGGGAATGTGGAGGGAGAACAAGGAGGGGAACCATGGGGGAAAAACTTGGTTACATAACATTAACTTAAAGTGCCCTTTTTTAATTACTACATAACATTGCTTTTTTAGTTCAAAATCTTTTTCTTTTAAAGATTGTATGTTAAGTTGCTATGTATTTACTACTTACAATTAGTCTAACATTGTGTGCCATGTAAGATTACATCTATGATTTGGTGTTAGGTAACATTCTTAGTTTAAATGCAAAAATAAAATTGTCTCTCTTAACATTGAGTTATTAGTCATTTGGTATTAGGTCTGATTGTAACTTTAATAAGAAAAGATGTCATTGAATTTGTCATGATTCCAAGTACTCTTTCCAAAGAAATTAGGATGGGAATACTCCTCGAATCTTATATCATGCATAAATGTGAGTGCTTCCTAAGACTAATTGTCTATGTTGGGCACTTTGTTGTGCATGAGACACTCATCTATAGCTTGCTAGGTTGCCTTTGGATAATGACCAACTAAAATTTTCAAACCAATTCTTTTCCAAAGTGTTTCTTAAATTAATTTATTTTTAAAAAAATTTCATAAATTCAAAGTTAGTGATGGGTCTTCCTTATCCAAGCAAATGCAAGGTAACAATAAAGTGAATGATTGTTTGCTTATAACAAGAGTCATACGTCAAACAATCACTTAGTACTACAACATTCATCATTATTTTTACCCAAAGCATCATATAAGGCTTCATTTTTCAAATGAATGGATCCTTTTGAAAAAAAATTGTGTCCTTGTAACAATTGACAACTCCGTGTGTTGCCACTTTTGCCCTCCTATTCTTTACATGCTTAGACAATGAATCCATTGTGGGCACCAATAAATTTTATTTTCTTTCACTTTTGCCATAGATTTTGCATTTGATAGCATCTATGAATTGATTTGAACTCACAATAGACTTTACCCACATATACTTAAAAGCTTACATGTTTTAAAATTTTGAATGAAATCATATTGGACCTATAAATTCTTTTCTTTGCACTATAATTAGGTGTAGGTTTGCATAATTGGTGCATCTAGGGGAATTGCATTATGTGCATACACCCAAAAGGTTAAATCAAATCAAATTTGAAGGATTCCAAAAAAAAAAAAAGTCTACGAAGATCTATAAATGAAAGAAAACAAAAAAAAAAATTACAATCTATAAGTTACAAAATTTCAAACAATTTTTTAAAGATGCACAACTTAATTAATTGGCATCAATCGATCTAGTTCAACAAGTAGTGAGAATTATTCACAACTCCAAATTGACTAAAAGTTTGGTCTTTGTTTTATCATAGATCTCCACATATAGAAGAATTTTTTTACTTAGGATTCTAGAACATCATTTGAAAAAAAAAAAAAAAACCAAGACTAAATAAATATTTGGTTTCAATAAACAAATCATGATGTTACCAAAAGAGAAAATATAAAAAAAAATGTTGTCATATCTAGGGTATGCTCGAATTTCAAAATGATAAAAAAATTCTATCAGAACAACCTTTTAAGCCTCCTTAAATACTATCTAAAGGAGGGTGTTTGCCTCTTCAAAAAATAGTAGTGGGAGTGCCATACATGAAAATGGTTAGCACTCCATGCCAATCTTGTCAACGACTCTTCCAAAGGTTATTGTTGTATGACCACTATTATGTTAAATCTAACTTGTCAAAAATTGCCAATTCAATAGATCAATTGCTATGGGAAGAAAGAAATTCAAAATTTTAAAAGTTTTGTTTGGCAATGCAAGTTGAGGTCAAGCAAACATGACCATTAGAAGGAAATGGATTTGCAAAAGAGGATACTAATGTGGAGCTTGTCATAATTTGACTTGAATGGTATTTGACATTCTAGGACTTAAAAAATATTTTCATTTAAAATTGAAAAGAGGCATTAACATTGACATATTACATGAACAATTCCTGAGGAGGCCATTACTTGTTATTTTAGGAAGCACTTAAGACAAAAGATTATTTTTTAATGTGCTATGAAATAATGAAATATTTTAAATATATTTTAAGTATATTTTCCTAATAAATTATAATCACCCCATTTACATTTAAGTAGATTATAATATATATATATACACCCCTTTTTTTTCACACCATTTGGAATAAAATGAAATAACCTCCTCATGGAGCAATTAGATAATTAAATCAAAATCACATTTCCAAATGAAAAGGCCTAACAAATCAAACAACTTCAAAATTTGTAGTCCTAAAAACCTTTGATCATATGAACTCTAATATGTTTTCACCCATGAATTCAACCAATTGGTTTCATTCTTTAAATATCAAGGCTTTGTGCATAGTCATTGTACATCAAGTGGAGCAATGACTCAATTTTCAACACCAATGATAACTAAGACAGAGTTTGAACCACCAAGTTAATTCTATGTGCAACACAATGCAAATTAAACATAAATGGTGCATTTTTTTCTTTCAACTACACTTTAATGTCAGTCTTGTTGCTTTCAAAAGTGGTCATTCCATCTACATCAAAATAGACAAACTTTGCAATTAAATCAAATTCGAAAAGACCATGGTAGACAAACAAGGCATCAATGATTACTTGCATCAAGTTTTTGGCATTTGAACCTTGTAAAACTTGTTGGAATGTTAGTAGAATGGGGAATCATTTCCAACCTTTGACAATGTATATGCGCATCAAAATCCAAGTTTGATTATTGATGGCTGTAACTCCATTGAATGAAACTAAGATGAAAACAACTTTTTGCACAACTAGCCACATGGAGGTGAGAACAAAAAAATGCATCACTTCAACCATGCTCCAACCTATATTGTCATTCCAATGTTTACAAGGGATGTTTAAGAATTTCAAGAAGTTGATCAATTCCTTTGTACCTTCGAAATCTGTCATAAGATGCCCTTGTTTTAGGAAATGGAAAATCATGGCAAATTGCATGAATTTTCATTTTTATCCAACATGAACCCCATTTGCAACTTGAATGGCTATAGAAAAATGACCATGAAATTTGTGGACTATTTTTCATTCCTCATATGTTGCTTGTTTAAGTTTAAATAATATTAATTAATCTTCACCCTTGAACATGCATTGATTGCCTTGCAACAATTGGACATTTTTGTAACCCGTTAAACTTAGGTGCAAGAAAATTTTGTCTCTTTTCTCACAACATCTTATTGTTGGGACCAAAAATAGGTTCATCCCAAGGAAGCCTTATGGTCAAGATGTCCGACAAAACACAACTGAGCTCCCATTCTTTCTTCTACACTTTCTTTGGTGAAAGAATCACATCATGATCAAGGCTTGGACTTAAGTCATCTTTAGAAGTGCCAAAACTTGATGCTCCATTAGCCCCTTCAAACATAGTATTCCTACCTTTATGAAAAACATTGGAAGGTTGCATTGAACTTGCACCTAGACTAATACTCACATATTTTGTTAACAAAGAAATCAAATAGCCACAAGTTGAAAAGGATGTGTTGTTAACATTACTTGTAGATCTAACATTAGGAGTAAAGAAAAAGTGGTACTTCAAATTCGTTGGTAGCTTTAGAGGCGGCATCATGTCAATTCAAGCTTCAAAACAATTCAACAATTGACTGAGGACCTTAATGGACAAAACTTCAACCTACAAGCCAAGGCAAAGCTTCAAGTTGCACAGCAAGTGTCATTCATGAATCACAACCCTAAGATAGAAAGAAATGATTGATGAGCCCTAAGGTGGTTCAAAACCTTTGATCAAGAACTTTTGTAAGTTACAAGACATAGATGTAGATCTTCATTGCAAGGAATGAGTTGAAATTGAAATTTGGATAGTTACATAAAAATTGTAGGCAACACGCCTGATGATGCCATTGGAACAAAAGGCAAGATGATTCAAGAGTCTTTCAAAGCTTGAATGGCAAACAACTCAAGGCTCAAGTTGCACAAGCAAATCACAAGCACACTCCCACCTGCACCACTACACGAATTGCATTGAAAAATATTCCTTTCTTCATTTGCAGCTTTGTGTTTGGTAATGGGTAGTCGTTTGTCACACTCAAAAATAATTCCTACTTAAAAGGATCTCAAATCTAAGTTTGGTGATGAGTGGGGTTTGTCAAATCCAAAAATTAAGATGCATAGATATGTCCCTACCTAACCTAACAAGCAAAGGCAACAAACATTAAAAGCCCCATACCATGACCTCTTTGTCACTTCCCATAATTCTAGCCACATCCCAAAATGTTTCTTTGGAAGACTGGTTCGTATATTCTTTCCAATAGTGTTGATATATAGGTAGTTTTGATTCATAGGGTAGTTGGTTTGTGTGGACCCATCCCCAAATTCAATTTTATTTGGGGTGATGTCAAACCTCCTTGATTGGACGATCACAGAAAATTGTGATAAAACTTGGAGCACTGAACCAAAATAGTGTAGACTTGCCTTTTGGGCTTGTCATAAAGGTAACTTGATTAGAACTTTGGTGCAAATGATGTGGGATAAAATGTGGTGCTACTAGGGAACACATGTGCAATATGTTGAGAACTTGTGAATCAAAGTGAAAAGCATAATAAATAACCATCGGGAACTTAGGTGGAATATGATGGAACCATACAAAACACAATGGGTACATGGGAACATGGGAACACAACAATCCAAAAATATATGGCCTAGAGGAATGGGTGTGGCTACAACTTGTGCAGCTGGATTTGGAAAGGGAATTTGAAAAATTGAAAAAAATCTGAAAACTAGTAGGAAACTTGGTTTTATGGTGCAAAATAACAAAGACTCACATCGCAAGGACATTCGATTCAAGTGAGAACCCCACTACCTACCGGATGCACAAAAGGAAGTAGCCAAATTTATACACTCGAGAGGTTTGTTCAAATTCATTTAAATTCAGGTTAAATTGGGTGCAATGGCAATGGTTGCATGTTTGTCATCACCTCAATTGGCCCTCTAAGTGTGTACAATTATGTCCTTCTGGTTGGAAAAATGAGTCTACAGAACAACCAACCCTAGATCTATGTTCAGAACTACCTAGCCTAAATCTATGTTCATTTTGTTTTGGATTATATGACAAGTATGGGGCTTTTTTTGTTTGTATCTTGCTGGTGTCCTCCCATTTGAGATTGTTTGACTCTTGAGAACTACCAAACATGTGAAGTGTATATGTGTTATACATTAGAGATATCAGTAAAGCCACCCTGTCTTTGGGCCTCCTTTCACCCCCTAACCCCTCTTTTAGTGATATCCGCAAAGGAAGGAAATTTTATTAAATCTCAATATGAAATGCTGAAACTCGGTACGAAATGCTGAATCTCGGCATTTAATGTTCGAGGTTCGAGAGGAATTATAGTAGGTGTACAGGTAGGAGCAGTGAAAATCTATGTAGCAGCAGTGGAGGCGCTCAGGAAAATAGAAAGACAGGGTGAAACTCAGGAAACCATCACATGATGGTTTCCTGGGTTTTCACTCCCCCTCCCCCCCCCCCCCCCCCCCCCCCCCTCTTTCACCCAAAAAACGAACACAACATTCACCAAAAACCCTTCCCATATCCACGAACCCCAATTTTTCACATCAATATATCCTCCACCCCAC
>Ga0116227_10008435_pt1 | contig 19425 bp, 12 predicted proteins | sample S1TSphgellanicum_FD_89693 | JGI IMG/M metagenome (GOLD analysis project Ga0116227, IMG submission 89693) | Host-associated microbial communities from peat moss isolated from Minnesota, USA - S1T2_Fb - Sphagnum magellanicum MG | ecosystem: Host-associated > Plants > Peat moss > Unclassified... | reverse complement strand
TATAATAATGAGTATAATATGTTCAATACACAATTGTGGACCCCTTATGCCTAAAATATGTATAATACATTTGGAATACCCATAAGGCTACGACTCATTTGGTGACATTTGCAACTAATGGTAGGTAGAGGGGTCTTCTTGGATGGAAATTGTGTTGAGAGCTATCCAAATGAAAGGATGAAAAAATCCATTAGTCGCAAGTTAGTCATAGAGTAGTTGCAAGCAAGACCAAATGCAATGAGTAGTTGTAGATATAACCAACAATAGTTGCAAATGTCAAATAGTCGCAACTAGTCGCAAATTAGTTGGTTACAAAAACCCAATTTTCTTCTAGTGATCCTACATTCCAATTATAGGCTTTAGGTTCAAGCTTTAGGCTCATGTGGTAGCTTGCCTCCATGATTCATGTCATTGATTTGATGAATTAATTCATTTATTAACTAGTAAATTTTTTTTTGTCCTTTGTGATTAATAATGATTCAGTTTTCCATGTGATAATGACATGGCATGCCATTTAGTAACAAGGTGCCATAAATTTTCATGGTAATCCATGATTTTTTATGACATCATAAGTTTTTGTGTGTCTTGAATTTATGGCACCAATATTTGTCATGTCATGCCATATTTTTGTGTGCCATGAAGTTTTTGAAATCATGAATTCACTTGCATGTGTATGTGTACTAAATAATCTATTGTTAACTTATAATTATGACTACAATATTAATAGTCATTTTGAAAAAGGTGACACATAAATCCTTGATTTTTAACTACTTAACACACTAGCTTAAATTAACATACCTATTAAGGTAACCTATGTATGTAAGCTACTTAGTAAAAACCTATTTTGTAAAATATGCTACTTTGTAAAATACTTAACTAAACATAAAAAATTTACTACATTTAATATTTTTAAATATACCTAGAATATGTTACCCTACTAATAGGTTAACCTAGGTAGGTTTTTCTAAGTTCCTAGCTTTATGTTTCTTATTAAGTGAACCTAAGTAGCTTCATTACAAGATATTTGATCAAGTTTGTAACCACCTCAAATTTGTAAGACCAGATGCAATTAAATGTAACATAATTATCCTAAGTTAATTTATTTGTAGCCTAATAATGCCTATGTTAACTTAGGTTAGGTTAATAAGTAATATAGGTTGACAAATTAGTTCATTTTAAATCAACCCAGGGAGGTTTAGGTCTAGGCTAGGATGTAGGTAGTAGGTAAGTTGACTTAGGTCAACCTAGGGTGGCCAAGGTTAATTCAACAGAAAAATTTTGAGCTTTCTAAATTTGTGTTAAATATAATTTAGTATAAAAATTATGGTAGTGCAATGGATGAAGACTTAAACCCCAAAGTGAAGTTGAGGGGTTCAAGTCTTCATTCTTGCAACCTATGATACTTATACCATTTGGTTTAGGTTAAGTAGCCTAGTTTAAACTTCTTGGACTAGGAGTCCAATGTTTGTTTTTAATCTAAACCACCTAGCCTAAGTTGCTTAACAGAAATAATTAGCCAAACTAGGTTAAGCTAGGTTGATTTTTGGCTAAGCAAACTAAGTTAGGTTGTTTAACCTAATTAAGTTATGCTAGGTTGACTTTTGGCTATGTTAGCTACATGGGTTAAATTAGGTTAACTTTTGATTATGTGCAATGACTCATAATGTGTTTATAAATTTTTTAATACATCATCCATCCATCAAGGCGTTTTTTGCAACATTTAGTTGAATAAAATGATTAAGTTGAGATGGCATGCACTTTACACGTCATACCAATGTTAATGATGACATGGAATTTCATTATTATAATTTTCAAAAAAATTCTAATTGTTAAAACAATTGGGCTTTGCAAGTGAACGTCCCTTGTAACTGAATAGGTGAAACAACACAGGTTTAGCAACTCATTAGTTGCTAGTTACATATGTCCTTCCTAATTAATATGTAGTTGTAAAGGCTAGTTGCAAAACCCAAAATGTGGTGTTGTGTAAAGGTTTATAATGGTTTGATCTACCATGTGTAGATTATAAGGTGTTGGTTTTGGTTTTGATAACCTTAATTGCACTTCATAAATTCTCACTAATATTATTTAGAACCACCATCTAGGAAAACATCCTCAATGAAATTTCTTCCTACTTGAACCTATGTAATTGCAATTTGATGATCAATTGCTACTAAAACAAATATAAGTTCATGTGATGGTACTAAGTTAAAGATGTAACATTTAATGTCAAATATTACCTATAACAATTGTCCCAAGTTGAGTACACTTGATCTCCAAGATTTTTGTCTTGATATCCTTCAATATTTTTCTAAAGTCCTTTTTGATGTCACTATATGTGATGCCATTAGTTGTGAAAGCATTTCATTGATTTGATTATTTCCAACCAATTGATTAACATTGTAGTTTCAAACAATTCCACCCAATTGGATTGCAATGGCTCATTTGGGGTCTTAGTTTATTTGTCATGTTCATTACATTGTAGTTATCTTACAATTTTCAATACAAGTTGTAGTGGATTTAACTATAACAATAGGTATTACAAGTTTCACTATTACATTAATTTCTAGTGTGGTTAGCAAAACATTGTAACACACTAAAATGTGCACTTTTTTCATAGACTACTACAATTTTTTTATGATTGATCAAGTATATCATTTCATACCTACTATTGTTAATCATAATAGGCAACAAACTCGCCTTGAAAACAATGGTAAGGAAAACATTTGTCGCCTTAACTTATAAACAATTTGTTAATTTGAACAACTATTCATAACAAATTTTCACATGTTCAACACTTTGTTGTTGAATGTTTTGTAGTTGCATATAGACCTCCTCATCAATTTTCACAATTTGGAACCATTTGCAAAAAAAAATGTTCTAGTTTTTCAAATGTGCAATTTGGATGATCTTGAAAATATTCTCATCCCATTCAAAAATATTATCTTTGAAAGTGAAACCAAACAAGTTGATGATATCAACTTCCATGGTTTCACCATTAGCTTAATGACATTTTTGAATACTATAATGTGAACATCATGGTCAATATCTTTCACATAGGTTGGATATTGCACTTCATGTATGGCAACTTGGTTGTTTGTTCTAATATAGGTTGTGTAGCAATTGGTGGATATATACCATGGTGGCATAAATATGCCTCAATCAAATGTTGGCCATCAAAATGATCCAACACATGGATTAAATGGTGGTCCTTTAAGTGGATCTCTTACAGGTGAACTTCCTTTGGGTGAAATTCTAAGTTGTCTTCCATCTTATGGATGACGAACAAAACTTCTTCTTGTTACATGTGTTGGCAATTTGTCATTGATTTGATGCATTTTAGTATGAATCGATGCAATGGTTGTGATATTTGAAATTTTCACATGTTATTGAATTGATGACTAGCTTAACCAATGTAATATACTAAGTTACCAACAATATGTGGTGTTTTTATTAGTGGTATGACATGTTGCTTTGGTATTGAGCACACATATCCCTAGGTACATAACCTCTATGATTCCTAGATATCAAAAGATCAAATCCTTTGGTTCTAATAAATTATATTGGATACAGATTAAAATCTAAAGGTATATAAGGGGATACGACATTATACCACATTGGGTATGTAAATGTAGGAAAAACGTTAGTTCAACTTGGTACAAATGGTGTAATAGGTGGTTTCCAAGCTGATTGGTAGCTAATCTGTATTATCACATGACCAAAACTTGGATACATGACTTGAGTTCCTTGCATAGGTACATTGGGTAATCCAATTGTGGTAGTTGGAATAATAGGTTGATGAACAATCATCACTTAATATTTTGAGAGTTGTTTTAATCTATCATCAACAAAGTGGCAATGTTTGAATAATTTTCCACCTATTAACAATTTGAACAAGTTACAATTTCAACATCAAGATTTCCTCCTAAAATTAGTGTGTTTTGAAAAACTTGTAACCTTTCTCCCTGACCAATAATCAATTTGGTTGGCTAAGTGGCATGTTGGTATATTGGCATTTATTGAATAATAATTGGTATTGTTCTAGGTTTAATTAGTTCCAAACATGGTGTGAAAATTGCTTGATTAAAAGGTCTTTGATTGATGCGACGAAGTTGACCCAACCAGTTTGTAAGTTGGATTCATTCCATCTGTGAATATGTTGTCACCAAATTGATGTTGGGATCTAGTTTAATATTTTGTAACCTAGCAAATATTGTTGTTTGTGTTGGTACACATGTTTTGGGTATGAAATAATCAGGGGTTGTAAACCACCATTGTTATTGTGTTGAGACAACTTCATTGTCATTGCCACCATTGTGAATACTTGTTGCTTGCTATTGGGATGAAATTTGTGTTGTCACTTGGTGCATGTTTGAGGGTATGGTTGTTTCCTTGTGCATAATTTGTTCGGTTGCAATTGGATGTTGAACATCGATTTCTACTCATTGTGTTGCCTCCATGATTGGTGAAGTCAATAGCTCATTTCCTTAGCTATTCCTCCTATTGCACCAAAATCTAAAAATAATCAAATTCTAGTTTTTTTGTTAAGTTATACTTAATTAGAATGGGGTTCATGTGCAAAGCAATGTTGACACAACAATTTGCCGGTGCATACCAACATGGATGTCACCCAATTATTTGTTCAAAGCCCTTGAACCATAAGGAACAAACGTGGTTTTCAATCAATAAAAAGAAAAGGATAATCACCAAGTTTAATTCCCACAATCATTTACATTGGGTGAAACTATTCCCAAATTTTCCCTAGTCACAATTTGGCCAAGTGTACAGTCATTACCATCAAAAAGTGTGCCACACACAATAGTGGCACCAACTACCATAGGGATAATTTCAAAATAAGGTGTTCCCAATATGTTGATCATAACACTAGTAGAAAAATTGTCTTTTGCAACTTGTCTTATGCAACTAAAAAATGTCGCATGCAACTATTTTGCAACTACACATGTTGCATGCAACTCCAAAATAGTTGCATGCGACATTTTTTAGTTGCATAAGACAAGTTGCAAGGGGTGAAGGAATAATTGAGCATTGTGCCTTCCAATTACACAAAAAAAATTTAAAAGGTTTTTACATTTAAATATCAACATATTGATTCAGAATTTGTGCCCCCCCCCCAATTCAACCTCTCACCTTGTAAGGCCTTTTCTCTATTAAATGTGTAGGGTTGGGCACCTTACAAAGCGGCTCCACCATATGGACACCTTGGGGTTCCTTTCTATTGAATGAATGACTGTGTAGGGTAGGGCACCTTAGGGAGGGGTTAACACCATATTTGAAACTTTGGGTTTTCTCTCTATTGAATGATTGTTTAAGGTAAAGGGTATATTTAACAAGGGACTTCACTAATTTGAGCCCATGGGCTTCTTCTCTATCGAATGAATGCTTAGGGTATGGTACTTTAACAAGGGGCTTTACCAATTTGAACCTTTGCTACAAAGTTTTTTTTAACAACTTTTTTCCATACTCACATTGTTGTTTTATTTGTTTATTGCAAGTGTGTGAAGGAGAAAACTTGGTGAAAATTGAGGTTTTTCCACCTAGGCTATTGTTGGCTTTTGTTTTTTACATGAAAATTTGCTTGCTATTATTTCTTCTTTTCCTTTCTATCTCACATCATACTTTATTTCTACTCAAATTGTGTTTGTGAGCATTCCCAAATGCTTTGTGTGTCTACCTTGTAAGGTTTTTCAGTATAATTTTGAGGTTAGGAGGATTGTGTTATTTTGATTTTGGAAATTTTTTGTAATTAAAAAAAAAGAAATATGAGTCATGTGAGAAGTTTTGATAATCTTGAACTTTGTGTTGGGTCAATTTCTCTTTTGTCACAAACACATTTCATGGGGTTGTTGGAGTTTTCAAGTGTTTTTTGTGTGAATAGTGCTTTAGTTGCTACAACCTTTGAATTTTGATTCCATCAAGAATTTTTTTTAATGTCTATTTCTCCTCCCTGGACATCACCATAGAAAAGTTGTCACAATTTAAGTATGAACAAAGGGGGAAAAAAATGTCATAAGTTGGTGTTTGCAAAACTATAAGGTAATTTATCACTAGGTGGGAACTCTTGTTTAAGTAGGTACTTAATGTTAGTGATAGTTTAATAAGTTATGTAAATGATTAGGTATTAATGGTGTTAAAAGCTAATGTATTTGTTGGCTTAAACACTAGGTGTGGATGGACAATTATTAATTTAAAAAATTTTCATATGCATGCAGTTCTTTGAAACATACCCATCCATCATATGCACACATACTATTTGAAATGTCATTCATACATGGGGTCAAGTTTGAGCCAAAATTTTATGCCAAAATTTTACACCAATGCAAAATTTCTTCCCTATGAGCAAAGCCAACAATATTGGGAGGGCATCAATGGCTATTGTTACATTTCCACTAGAAACATCTCTTGCAAAATTCATCTAACAAAGCCTTCAGCTTATTGCCATTTGTGGGATTACTTTGGCATTATTAACCTTTTGAATCCTTTTGTGTTTTAAAAATTATAGAGTCTTTAATCAACATCTTCGTTCTCAAATAAATAATTAATCTTGAATGCAAGCAATATTGTTGCAAGGCCATATATTAAGAATCACTTTAGATGATAGTCCATGGCCATACACTAAGGGCCACTTTAGATAGTGGTCCATGGTCCAAAATCTCAAGGACCAACTTAAGACAAATTGAATCCTTGAATTGGGCCATTTTTCACATTAAAAAAATATTTTAAAAAAATACAATGAGTGTGTTTAAAAGCATATTGTCCAATTTCAAGGTCCAATTAGTAAAAATTGTGAGAATATTTAAGAAAATTAGGTTGACATTTTATTTTTATTTTTATTTTTTCCTCATGTCTTTTTTTTTGCTTCTTACTACACACAATGGATGGGCATAGGCATAGATATTGGTGATCTTAATTTATATTATGGCAATGCATAGAGTCAATGTTGTTTTATATTTTTAAACTTGCTCTCAAAAAATTTATCAAATTTGAATTTTTTAAAAAGTCAAGACAAGCACATTGAACTAAGGTTTTAAATAACCTAAATTTTATTTTGTTTCTTCACATTGTTCATGCAAGGAACATAATGAAGATCAAAAGATTTAAGAGATTATGGATTCCACAAACTCATTGAGACTAAAATGAAGGGTCCATGTACAGTAATTCAAAGAAATGGAACAAAAACTAATAAAATAAAATCAACCCATAAACATTTAACAAATTTATCATTGGTTCAAGAACACTATGGAGTTTGCACAACACAAAATTGGATTAAAAAATGGATTTGATACTTTAAAATGATGTCATGTTCCCAACCATGTAATTTAATGGCAACATAAGGGAATCTATTTATGAAACAAGGTAGTTTGTTTTGTTTTGTTTGTCACATTGAGATTTTCCAAACCATGATGTTTCATGCCATGCTCTTGGTATCTTTGGAAAGCTTTCAATGAGTAGAGGTGCATCAATTTGGTTTGAAAATGTTTGGAGCTACAGTGTGGAAGCTATTGACTATTGAACCATTTTATCAATGAAAATGTAATAAAATTCAAACTGAAAATTGTATTGGAATTCAAGGGTGTTCTTAGTGTTGTTGGAAAGCCTTTGGTGAGTCCAATTTAACAAAATTTATTTCACAATTTTCAGAGTTAAGGTGTGGAAATATTGATTTTCAATTGGATTTTGTTGCTAGAAATTCAGAAAAAATGCAAAAATTGGGTTTGGAAGGAAAAATCACTTGAGCTCTCAATGTGTTCACCTTATTGAATTTAGAAATTTCCAATTGTGAAAAATTAATAATTTGTTCACACTTGCACCAATGGCACATGCTACAATTGGATGTCCTCAATTCAATGTTCATAAAAATAGTTTTTTTTTTTTCAATTTTGTGGTATCCACAATTTGGAAACTTTTTTTTACATCGCAAATTAATCAAATTTACACTCTTTTAAAAATCCAAAAATTTTCAATTTTTGGTTGAAAAAATCATAATTGTAAAAAACAAAAATAAATCATTGTTCACAAATATACACACACACACACACACATATATATGAAATGAAGAATACCAATGAAAAATTCACCAAGTGGCAAAAGAAAAGCCCAGTATGGACTCAATTCCACACATTTTTGTAAATAGGACATTTTTAAATTGAAATGTATTATCATATGTTGTTTTTTTTATGTGGCAAATTTGTGCACTACATGTGACAAAAAAAAGACAAAAATGAAAAATATCCCCTTATCTTAAAGGTTTTCAAATGCATTATTCCTTTTCAAATTTGGATTCAACTCTTTTAACTCCCTAAGGAACCCATTACAAACCAATTGTGCAAGTTTGGATGATGGGAATAAAAAATAAACATTATTGTTGCACATGATGTTTTAAGAGCACATGGTGATGGACTAAGTTATATTAGGCCATGTAGCGGCCATGGAGGATTCATCCACCTCAAACCATATTTCTAAATGGAATCTAGGAGCTTATAAGTTGATAAGGACATCATTGTACCAAATGGAAGTGTTTGTCCACATTGTTATGTGCACATAAGAAAAGGTTGTGGGGTAGATGCAAGGTAAGTGGTTCACTTTTTGTGTCACAAGTTAAATTCTACAAGGGTGTTGTGATTGGAAGCTTCATTACTATGCACATATATTTCAATTTGATTTCAAGGACTTGGGTTTAAATTGTCAACTTCATTATAAAAATGAAGATATAAATAGTTTTGCATAACTCAAGATGAAAATGTTATGGACTTTGGAAATCAAACTCTTAGACTTGCCGACTAGTAATAATTTTTACATATGGACTTTGAAACGATTGAAATATTCATAGTATGTTATATAAGGAATTGGAATATGATGAGTCTTTCTTTACATATTAAAATTCTAACTCAACTTTGAAATTCTCTTATTGTCCTTGTGATTAATCTATTCCCAATTAATGTGCTTATCTATACTAGGCCATGGTTCAATTCAACATTCTTGCAATCTAAATTTTTGAAAATTTCAACAATAGGGCTACTTTTGGGGAAAATTTTGGCAAAATAAAAATAATTTAATTTATGCTGGAGTTGCCTCATGTGCTATGATGATAACAATATTACTTAATATAAAAAAATTGTGCCAAATATTGTAACTAAATTTGTAAGTGGAAAAATATAAATTTGAATGAAGATATAATATAATCTATGAGTAAGCATGAAGTCCTTATAGAGATATGTACAACTTATGTATGAAATTATGTAATCAATAATAATATAAATTATAAATATTTATTCCAAATATTTGATGAACCTTCATTTTCAATTATTTTATAAAATTTACCTTTGACAATAAAATAATAATAATTATCCATATTTAGCTTTGTGATTTGATGATATGATTTCCCTTAGGGGTATGACTAATATGAATCTATGACTTGAAAACTTGGGTTTTATATATAAGTTTGTTTACATCATTTTGTTTTGACATTGTTTATTTGAACATGTAATTGAACAAGTCATGTGTTTGCCATTATCCTTTGGGAAAGCCCATCTAGTTATAAAACAACTTAAAACTTAGAATATGGGTCTAATTTTTATTTGGTCTTGAGGTGGTGTGGATGATTTCAATGTGATTATTGAAATGCCAAAATATTTAAGATTTAGTGAAAGATGACCTAAGTGGGGGGCATCAGCTAAAAATTGTTTCAATTTCAACATCTTGACTATTGAGTTCATGAACCTAGGTTAGTGTTGGGCACCAATATGTTGTTTTAAATATTGCGCAAGAAAAAACTATTATTCCTATTTTTTAGGTCTAAAAATATTGAATTAACTAAAAATTAGAATACTTGGACCACAACAAATATACAATCTATTCGTAGAAGGAGATGTCAAAGAAGGATCATGGATATATTAAGTTAATATTTGCATTTCAATTTTCAATTCATGATAAAAATCATAATAGGGGTTAATAAGGGTGCTAGGATAATAGGACAATGAATTAATAAACATTTTGATGTGGAAGTCATTTTTTTTAATATCCCACAAAATTATGAATGGGTCTAGTTAGACACACACAAAAAATGTTATTTGAACTCTAAAATAAAACACTTTAGGCTAAAAATAACATAGCCTTACAATGGGTGATAATTATCTCAAGGTAATGATGTTACAAATGATGTTATATATAAAACCCAATTCTGAAAAAGATGGTACTTCAAATAAACATGGGGAACATGATTTCAATCACACTATTTCATTTTCAACAAGGGACAAATGAACAAAGGTGAATCCCAAATTTAGTGATGGAATTGCTTAGGGTTGTCCCACACAAAAAGAACCATTATTTTGACTATAACCTTTAGTTCAATTCGTGATATTGTAACAAAAAGTAGGGATGCACAAAACACATCACTTCAATTTAACAATCAAGTAATAATTCTGACAAATGCCACAAAATAATGCAATGTTTTGCCTCAAGCAACTTACTAAACTTCTTTACTTATGATAGATTTATGGGCCTTCATGGATTGGGTCACTCAGATTTCACTGTTTTGAGCCCCATAGGTACTTCAATTGTAGAATCTAATGTGACAACACAAACCCCATGCATGGAAACAAAGAGAACAAAGACTGTTGAGTACCACTTGGTACTAACAACATTCACAGTCCCAACCCAATAAACACAACTCAAAATATTTCCTTCATTAAATTCCCTTAGATTAGTAGGTTGAAGAATCCCAGAAGTTGCAAGCTTGGGAGTTTGACAAAGCAAAACATGCCGCCAATACCCACCAACACATCACCTTACAACAATAAACATTAATAACAATTCTTCACTTTGGAGGTTTTGCCCAAGTAGATACTTTCTCCTAGATATAATCCCTGAAATACTTTCGACCCAAAACATTAACTCCCACCCACATTACACTAGAATTTGCCATGGAAACCACTCCAAAACCTTTAGAGCTTTTCATCACATCCTTTATTATTACCCTTAAAGACAACCTTAAAACCTAATTCCATCATACTAAAGCTAAACACGCAGTGGAAGAATTTGTAAGCTTCAAAATGATGAAATCAAGTCCCTGAGAATGGGCATTCCTCCCATCACATAATAAATCAGAAATCAAATGTTTCCCTACTCAAAAATCACAAAAAAATAAAGTCCTTCCTTACTAAAGCAAAGGCCTTTTATCCCCAAAGCTCTTTTCACCATTAACAAACTCCAAATCCCGTTCAATAAAGCCATTGCCTTTCCAACAATGAAGAACATCAAACAAAAAAACCAATGTCGAACATCGTCACAACAAAAACCATTGCTTTTCATAACCTACAAGAAACAAAACACAACAAAGAACACACAACACCACTAGTACCCCTCAACTATCGTATACATCTTTCGACAGTTGATGACCAAGTCTCATTGCCATTAGGTTTTCATCCAACCCCATTTCTCATCACATTTTAGCTTGAAAATAACATAGCCTTGCAATGGGTGATAAATTATTTCACGATAACGATACCATAAATACTTATAAAACCCAATTGTGAAAAAGATGGTACTTCAAACAAACATGGGGAACAATATTTCAATCACACTATTTCATTTTCAACAAGGGCCAAAAGAACAAAGGCAAATCCCAACTTTAGTGATGGAATTGCTTAGGGTTGTCCCACACAAAAAGAACCACTATTTTGACCATGAACATGACATGTTCTTTATGGAGATTGTGAGAAGACAATTCCATGATGCCTTTACACCCATCTATTTCGGAAGCAAGATAGTTTGTTTTGTTGGCCTTGCCTACCAATGCAATGATATTGTGTTTAGATTCATTAAAGAGTTTTGTAGCTTAATGGATTTTGGCCCCTAGGTAGTAGGTCTATTTTTATATGAGGATTTTTGAAAGATTCTATTTTGGCTCGTGTTGAAACTTGAGATTAGTTATAGAGTTATGATATCTTCAAGGATTTTGAGAGGACTTTTTTGAAGATTATATTTTTGCATGGTGAAATATTTGAATTTTCATAACTCTTCTTTTGCCTTAAGATACTTTGTAATGTAAATGGCAAGGCCATAGTGTGATACACCCTTGTTTTGTTTTGCCACACTAAGATCTTCCAAGCCATGGTGTTTCATGCCGTGCTCTTGATATCTTTGAAAAGCTCTCAATGAGTAGAGGTGCACTGGTTTGGTTTGAGATTGTTTGGAGTATGGTGGGGAAGCTATTGATTATTAAATCATTTTCTCAATGAAAATAAAATAAAATCCAAAGTGAAAACTGTATTGCAAGTTGGCGCTACTCTTGGTGTTGTTGGAAAGCCCTCAACAAGTCAGATTTTATAAATTTTATTTCACAATTTTCAGAGCTATTGTGTGGAGGATATTGATTTTTGAGTGGATTTTGTTGATCGAAATTCAAACAAATTGCAAAAATTGGGTTCACAGTTGGGCCAATGGCATAGGCTACACTAGACCCAATGGAAAATAGGCGGTCCCCAATTTCAATTCAAAAGTGGATATAAATCAAAGGCTTGGTAAGTGGATTTAGAGAATCATTGTGGTTGATTTGTTTGCTTTAGAGCCATTGAAAATAAATTCATCATTTACTACATTAAAAAATAATCATTGTTTAGTATGTTAAAAAAGAATTTTCACAACTTTAAATATTTTAGGCATTTATTTGAAACAGGGCCAGCAATTTGACATTTCATAATTTAGAAGTTTACGAGATGAATAGTGGTGTGCAACATGAATATTGTGCAGATGTATATTTTCAAACAAATTATATATATATATGAAATATGCATAAGGTAAGGGAAAGACAGCACCAGAATCCTGAGTTTGGTCATAAAGAGGGGTGATATTAAAAAAAAAAACTTGCAAAGAGAAAACATCAGCATTCAAAGGAGGGTGAAACTCAAAATATCATCAATTTTGGTGGTAATTGAGTTTCCGCATTTCATACCTAGATTTAATAAAATTTCCTTACTTTGCAGAAACCACTGAAAGAGGGGTTTGGGGGTGAAAGGAGGCCCAAAGATAGGGTTGTAGACTGTGTGACTTTCAGGATATCTCTGTTATGTATGTAACATGGACATCATATATAGTTAGGCACACTATAGAAAATTTGAAGTTTTGATTTTCTCTTATGAAAGTGGTCTATAGAAACTCTGACCTTGAATCTTTCATTTCAAAATAACAGAAAACAAAAAACCATGCATCACAAATTTGCATGCAAATATGTTTCAAGTTAATTCATTTTAAAGGCAAAAATACAATTGACAAAAATAGAAAATAAAAAATCACAAAACTATGGTTATGACTATAATGAGACAACAAGTGTTTTGTTTTCATCAAAAAAATTGGATTTTTTTTTCTTAGTATAATTTTTTGCTAAATTTTTGGAAAAAAGTTCCAAATTTTTGATATCACAAAGTTGAAAAAGAAAAACCCTAGAAATAGGTGTTTTTTTTCATGAAAGTTTCATTGGACAATTTCTCAGAAGACTGAAGAAGAAGGTAGCCAAGTTGTATTGCTTCACTTTCCTTAGCAATATGCGCTCTTATGACAACCATGCCAACAACTTGTCATTGAGAAAAGCCAATTGACAAAAGATGCCATCGGGATTCCAACAACCTTTCATGCTCTCGTATCGTCAACAACACTCCACACATATTTATTTGTTTGTATGCAAACCAATTGGCCCACATATCATGTAATGGGGAAAGAATGAACCAACGGTGGTTGGGGGGATTGAGAAACCCTCATTCACCAAAAAAACAAGAGGCTAATGGCCTTCATCATGCCACATCTTCTACAATCTACAATCCCAATTCGTTACGCAACATAGAAAGAAAGAAGTCGATAGATTTGGCCGAGAATTGATCCGGAAAAAATGGTATTACACACCATTGTGACTACTATGTCTTGGATAACAAGTTAAGACTTTAGCATCATCAAAAACAAGATTTAATTCATTTGATTAATTAATTAAAATTTTGCACACCTCTCAAATGAAAGGAGTTCTAGTTTTTCCCTCAATGAATAATATTTTATTAAATTATCATTATTGTTGACATTATCACAACCTAAGATCAAACCCTAAACCCCATGGTAAGAGTGGCCTAACCGCCAAAACCTAGGGTTTTTCACTTGCAATTTTGCGACATCAAAAAATTGGCGAAATTTTCCAATAAAATAGCAAAATTAGTCAACAATTAGTCCAACAATTATTCATTTTTAGAAAAATAATTTTTAAATTACTATTGCAAATAACAATTGAACATCCAAACCATATTATATATAGAGAGAGACATAATATCCTACCATTCCCAATTTCCCATGTAATGTTTTTTTTCCTTCTCATACATGCTTTTTGGACAAAGACATTTGGATTTTTTTGGCTTTTTTTTCTTGTGTAAAATTCACTAATTTTACTTGTCTTTAGAAAAAATCACCAAGTTTTTTATATCACAAAATTTGGGGGGGTTGGGAAGGAAAAAAAGAAACCCTTGTTTCCTTGATGTAAATGTGTTGTGAAAAGCTAGAAAAATTAAAATCCTTTGTTTTATTCTCCCTCCTTTTTCCATAACACTCAAATTTCAATCTATTAGCTCACACACAAAAGAATTTAATAGAAAATCATAATCTCGATTTCTTTAGCTGAAAAAAAAGTAATTTGGTCTATTTTCAAAATTTACCAAATTACTAATTAGCCAAGTTTACCAAATTAGATACTATGTATATATTTCCATATATTTCCACATATTTCGTTTTGTGAATGTGGAAGCTGACCCTAGGCTACTGGTAATTAACCAAACAACTAATTAAGTTTACTAATTTGGTGTATTAGCGTAATACCAAAACCAAACTGCCCGAACTTCCTCTCTCCCCCACTCTCTCTCTTTGTGTCTCTCTCGTTTTGCATTTCTCGTTTGTTGCAATTTCGCGCGTGTGTTTGCTTGTTGGTCTGTTTTTCTCGGGCCTTGTTGCAATGGCGGTGCTGCTCTCTTGTTGCTCGTCGTCGACGCCTGCTTGCGCCTTGTTGATGCGTGTCACGTCCTCCTATTCTTCCAAGCTCTCTTGCTGTTTCGTCAGAAGTTTTTCTTCTTCTTCTTCTTCAGTGTTTGCTGGCCGTAGGTTCGTGGGGACTCCTGTCTTTTCTTCTTCATCTGCTGCTTCTTCTTCGTCGTCCGCCTTGAGTAGTAGGATAGCAGGCTCGCAGAAACGTAGGTCTACGGCTCCCGGATATTTGAGTTTCACTATGGATGCTACCAGTACTGGCGCCAGTGCCTCGGCTGCGGAAGTTGCCAAGAAGAGTATTTACGACTTCGTCGTCAAGGTTCGGTTGCGTTATTCCATCTGCTTGTCCACTTTGCCTTCCGTTTGCGATTTTGTTTCTTGTTTTCCTTTGCCCCTTCAGAAAAAGCTTCTGAGGATGAAGCAGGAGTTTTGAAGGTGAAGAAACAAGAAACGCTCTTGTGCGTCGCTTGTTGTTGCTAGCGACGTCGTCGTCTCTTTGTATCACAAATTTTTGACACGCAGTCACGCTTCACGGTAGACACGAGCTCTAGTGGCGTCGATGTGTTATTTCTCTGGTTTCTTTCTGCCATTGTGCTATTTTGTCCATGTCTCTCCTCCTCTTCTGACATCACTTCAAGGCAGCCAAGATAGTCCAATTGTAACCCCTCTGAGGAGCACAGCATTGGTTATTCATGTGTCCATTCTCTTTGCCTCGAACTACAGATGTCTAAGTGGCGAGGGTTGTAGTCTCATGAACTACAGACCATGAACTCACACTCCTTCATGAACAGAACATGAACCAGACCAGGGTTGTAGTGTCATTCTATGCCATAGACAGGGCCAATCTGTGAAAGGAAGCAATACTAGTGAAACAATTGCCAGCCACTCTCACTTCTGCCACCACCCTCTTCTTCTTCTTCTTGTAAGCATTTGCCATTCCTGTACTGGCTATGTAAGTATTGACCACAGGAGTACTTGTGTGTGATGGCTGCAGGATATCGATGGCAATGATGTTGAATTGAGCACATTCAAGGGCAAGGTTCTTCTCATCGTGAATGTGGCCTCCCAATGGTATGTGTACACCTTTCACTCTCATGGGTAAACCTGGTTGTTTTGCTTGTAGTGTTCTAGGTTTTGTGGATAGACATTTCATTGTTTTAAGGGGGGCAGAAGAAACTGTAAAGTCTGATCCATGATGTTAGTTTTGTCAAGGGATGATAGTCCTAACTTTCACATTGGGTGGGTAAACAGTGGATTGACACAGCAAAACTACAAAGAACTTGCAGAGCTGTACAACAAACACAAAGAAAATGGTGAGTGGCTGTATGCCTCTTTTGAGTGTATGTGTGTTGACGTTCCCTGCCAAATTCTTTTTGCATTGATTTTTTTTTTTCCCACCTTAGGAAAATATCTTGGGCACTATATGGATGGACAGATTGGTTGGTCAACATCAAGAGAGCTTATAGTAAGATTGCTGGTGGTGGTTATTTCAGGTTTAGAGATTTTAGCATTTCCAACAAACCAGTTTGGTGGCCAAGAGCCTGGCTCAAATGAACAAATCAAGAACTTTGCATGCACAAAATTCAAAGCTGAATACCCGATTTTCTCCAAGGTGCAAACCAACTCACTTGTTCTCCATTGACAAATGAGTAACTCCAGAACTGTGTCTTAGCTCTCAAGTATCTGGAGAACTTTCTACATTCTCTACCAGGGTTTGAGGGGATGATGATGTACTGGAATGTCATTTTCTTGCAAAGAGTATGTGCTTGCAGGTCTTGTTTGTTCTGGAACCACCATTAGCATGATGTGATTATGCTTAGTGAGGTACTAAGGCATCATGCTTTGCTTGTAGGGCCTGGAATATTCATCCCTTGCCAATTGTTTGCTTTTCAAGAGACTCTTGCATTCAGAAATCCAAAAGCAATCTGGAACTTTTGGTTTTGCAGGTTAATGTGAATGGGCCAGAAGAGGCTCCTGTCTACAAATTCTTGAAGGCCAGCAAAGGAGGAGGAATCTTGGGTGATAGTATCAAGTGGAACTTTGGCAAGTTTCTGGTGGACAAAGAGGGGAATGTTGTTGACCGCTACGCACCTACCACCTCTCCCCTCAAAATTGAGGTGAAATCCTTGTCTCTCTGTCCTTTCTACTTCTTGTTTTTGGTGCATAGTAGTCTCCTGTTCATACACTCCTGGCGATGATCTGGAACCTTTTAATGTATTTCTGTTTTCCTTGTCTGTTAATATCAGAGCTGTGTTGGACAATGCCATCCTCTTGTCAATTATCTCTAGTACGCATCACAATCAGAAGAACCTTGCCCTTGGGTGTGCTCAATCCAGCATCCAATCCATGGATATTCTGTACCATCACACAAAGTGCATTAAACTCCAGTGGTCAATACATAAAGAATACAGGAATGTAGCTAATCACAATGAAAGATTCCTGGTTTTTTCTTTATTGTTGTCTATCAGTGCAAGTGTTGCTTCAAATAACATTCTTCCAGCTTCTTTTAGTATAGGCGAGATTAGATATTCACAAACTCACTTTGTTTCCTGCACTTCTGAATGGAATTGAATTTGCTGAGGTTCCTTGCTGCAACTTGCTTCCTTTTACTGGTATCCTAGTGATTGTAACCCTCTATTGTGTTTTGCACTCACAGTCTAGTCATAGTCTCATGTATCTACATTTGTTGTCCTATTGGTTTGCTGGAAATTTGAGATATATAGTCATAGTGCTTTCATCAACCATAAAAGCTCTTACAGTCATTCATTCATGTTTTCTCTTGGCTTGTGAGTGCAGAAGGACATCCAGAAGTTGTTGGCTGCATGAGGAGCGGGAGAATGCAATTTGTAAAATGGAGTTTTGTGGCGTGGTTGGGAGGGTGATGCTTCTTGCTGCAAGAGCCCTTCAAACACCAAAATTCAAAGGCCGATCTGGGGTACATACTATATACTACACATTGTAATGGAATTTTGTAGGTAGGTTACAGGAAGATTATTGTATTTTCTGATAAACTTGGCAGGAACTTTCCAAAAACATGATCCAGCTCAAGGAGTTCTAGATATGTCTCATTATGATGTGCAAGCATCCATCTTTGGTCTTTGGCATGACAATCAATTTAGTCAATTTTTTGCCAGAACTCTTGAAAGGTCAAATGTCATATTGCTGCAGGATCAAAAGGCTTTTGGGTCTGAGTGTTTACTCTGTCTAAGGTTCCCCCCATGTTACTAGTGCATCATCTCAATTATTATGATTAGTAGACACAAAATGTTGAACATCAGAACCGAGGAAGGAAGCCCAAGTGACGTGTTGACAAGGCTCTGCAAAGTTTGCTCAACTGGAGTGACAGAATTTGTGGAAGCCAAATGACCATATTCACCAGGCCAACTTGCATGTTTGCTATTGGTTGATGCTCATGGATATCTAATTACCCATGCCTGTGCAAGTCAGTCCATTTGATGAGGTGCAATGTATGTCTCCCCTCATTTCAACTCCAGTACATCAACAACAGAACAACAATATCATGTAGTGTGCAAGTACCTTCTCAGACTTGTGTTTTCCCATCTCCATTTTGAAAATGTATTCATTTTGCATAATCTCAAGTGTAAGAGCTGTGGATTTCTCCCATGCCATAACATAATCTCAAGTGTAAGCAATGGAATTCTTGCATGCTGCACTTGATTCAAGCTTTGAAATGAGGAAATAAAATGGGGGAGAAAGTAAGCAAGCACAATAGCTTTCCTCTGTGACAATAGCTCATTTCTTCCTCTTGGTGCTAAAAGTAGCACACACACCTGATGCTTTGAATTCACCTGCATTGAAACATGAGGATTGATGATTCAACACTTCCGATTTACTATTGTGAAGTAAAACTGATCAACCCAGCAGGAGCTTTAGCCATGGAGAAGATCACATCCAATAGACTCTGAACAGAAATATCCCAAATCATCTCCAAAGAAACTGAATGCCAATGCTCCCTTGCTCTCATATTATATATACTAGTTTGAACCCTGTGCCTAATGCACAGGTGTGTGTGTATTTGATGTCACATATTACAAAATTACAATTACAAACTACATTACAAAACCTCTTTATATATGACATTCCGCATGTGTCCATCGGACCCTGGCCACTGAAAATCTTGATGTTTGCACTGCTTGTGACCCCTGAGATAGCAACATACAACTGACCATGGGAATAGACCAGAGACGGCAAATATACCCTAACTTTGTTCAACTTGTAAGTAAGTAGTAAGTTACTTATTTAGTAGGTATCAATCTATTGAAAATTATTTCTTTGTTTTTGTATGTTGATAAGTTCCAGTATCCAGACCCCCTCCCTGTTCATAATGGTTAGGGTTTCTGGTGCAGCCAATTTTCACATGCATCATAATAATACCTTTGG
>Ga0116227_10008433_pt1 | contig 19429 bp, 14 predicted proteins | sample S1TSphgellanicum_FD_89693 | JGI IMG/M metagenome (GOLD analysis project Ga0116227, IMG submission 89693) | Host-associated microbial communities from peat moss isolated from Minnesota, USA - S1T2_Fb - Sphagnum magellanicum MG | ecosystem: Host-associated > Plants > Peat moss > Unclassified... | reverse complement strand
TTGGTATTGCACCTGGTGTTTGAAGTTGTTGCATTGTTAGTACTCAACAGTTTCACATCTCAAACCAGATTTTGATTGTTGAACCCCAATGTCTCAAGATGATATGAAAATGGAATTTCCACACTATGGTTTGTGTTGCTATGCTCTTTTTTCTATACAGAATTTGAAGATTTTGTTCTAGTTCAGGTACATTCCAACATGGGCAATGTCAACCAAAACCAAGACTTTGTTGAACAGAGTCTTTTTGAGGTTGCCTTATGGCTATTGCCTTTTAAAGCAAATCAAATTGGCACTTTTTCTTGGAGAGATGGATGATAGATAGCAAGGAAATACACATCATAAATTTATTGTTTTCCTTTGAGGGATGGATGATAGATTGCAAGGAAATACATGTCATAAGTTTATCATTTTGGTGATTGTTTTCCTTTGAGAGATGGATGATAGATTGCAAGGAAATACACATCATAAGTATATTGTTTTGATGATTGTTTTCCTTCGAGAGATGGGTGATAGATTGCATTGCAACACATCACACAAGTTTAGTCACACCTACATTATGTCATGAATGCATCAAATTTGACTGATTGACACCCATACAACTTGGATTACTGTCATCGAACCTAAAATTGAATTTTTGGCAGCACATGAGGTTTCTGGTAAGGTGATTCTATGCATTGTATAGAATATTCTGTAAACCATAGCAGTGGAGAAACAAGAATGCTGAAATTGTTTTGCAGGGTGACACTCACTGAAAATTGCAAGTGAAGTCTTATGAAGCTGAGAATGAAGGTTGATTATTGAGAGCTGATTGATTTCCAATGCCGAACAACGTCATTTGCATTCATCTTTATGTGAACACCTGGTATGAAATGATCAGCATTTAACTCATTAGCCTTGTGATGTGTTCAGAGCCCAATAGAGTTGGTGAGGGGTTTGGCTGAGGGCACTTACAGTCTATTCAACAACACAATCTATGCCTTCAGCAATGCAGCAACACGGATGAGCAAGGCTGCCCACAAGGTCCACAAGCGTTGTCTTGGAACTTCAACCTCAATATGTCAACCTGTTCCTTGAGTCTGGAAGGCTTGGAAAATCACCCAGATCATCATGTTTGTAAGTTAGAATATGAAGACTCCATGTTTGGGATGTTATTGATGGGAAGAGCAGATATTGTGCAATCCTGCAGGGTGTGACAACATTTGCTTTTGACAAGGAGTATGTGGCAAAACTCATGAGACGTGAGCACAATTATCACGGAGTTGAAGACCTCAGCCTGGTTAATGAGTTTTTGGAGGTATGTGATCCACGTTCTCATGAGTGTACATGTGCAATGCAAACACACTTGTGCATCGAATTTCAATATAACCTAATGTGATGAGTTGATGGATGTATGTGATGATAGCACTTGAATTTTGGCCTAGTATAAAATGTGGACTTTTTAGAGATGTGAAGCATGAAGCAGTATCACATGGTTATGTGAAACAGGGTCTAACAGGTTTGCTACAATCCCCAGTTAGAGGAGCTGAGAGAGCTGGTCTTCGTGGAATGATCTCTGGTAATTATTTGAAATTTTTTGGACTTGATAAGCCTCTGAGATTCACAGAGCTTGAAAGGCCTAGATATCCTGAAATAACTGATGTAACCATGTACATTAATATGCCTTCAGATATCTACCCAACCCACTTTGCATGGATTTGGTTTTGGTACAATGAATAGGAGTTGCAGTGGGAGCACTCGGGGTGGTAGCACGGCCAATTGTAAGTATATTGGAGGTGGCAAGTAAGACAGGGCAAAGCATATGCAATCATAGCAGCCCTGCAAAATGGAGAGCTACTGTGCGGATCCGCCTTCCCAGGCACTTGAATGAGAATACACCTCTCCTTCCCTATTCTTGGGAAAGTGCTGTTGGACAGGCAGTGCTCCTGGAAGCTGACTATGGTTATTTCAAAAATGAAGTAAGCTCACACATACATGTGTAATCTGGGACACCCACTTTTCAAGGTTTGTCATTGCAACATGCATAGATCAGGCCTTGCTGACAATGGCTATTTCAGAATGAAGTAAGCTCACATGTACACATGTGATTTGGGACACCCATCTGTCTAGGTTTATGACTGGCACATGCATAGACACCTTGCTCAGAGTTACCCATTAATACATTTGCCAATTCAGCAGAGTTTGATGCATCAAATATTACACAAGGACAATATGTTTTCTATATGCTTTCTAGTGGTGTTCATTATACCAGTACCTTTGGACCATGTTGTGCTTTAATAGGTGTTGGTGGTGTGCATGCCACTGCGGCAAGTGGATGAGTTTGTGTTGCTGACACAAAGGAGGTTGCTACATGTTCAGAAAATGGAATGCTTGTCAAACACAAAATGGAATGTGGAACTAGTGACAGCAATTGATGACATACTACGCATCAATCAATTGCAAAACAGTGTCAGCATACTGCTTGGCCCTGCCAGGCAAGAGTTCACTAAGGGACAACAACAACAACAACAACACACTAAGCACATAATCACCATGTGTCTTCCCAAGCATGAGACACTGGAGTTCGGCACAACTGCTGATGCTGATCAGTTTCTGAGCATATTGCATTTGGTAGAGCATCATCGGGAGCATTTGCGCACCACTCTTTTGATCTCAACTTGGAGCCTGCAAATCATGGGATACAACCATCAATCAAAAGATGATGGTGTAATAAATGCAGATGCCAACCAATCTTGGTGAGTTTGCTTTGCCAATCTTATTGCACTTTGTAGCTTGTAGCAGATGTAATCAACAAGGTATAATGTGCTAGCTGTGATATCTGCATTAGGGAATATGGCTCAAGATTGAAATGAGATAAACTTCACGTAACATGGGATCCATAAGATTGTAACAAAAGCAATATGAGAGGCTAAACAACCACAAATTTGACTAGCTCATGAAAAAGAAGTATTGAAATTAAGTGCCTACATCATTTTCTTACAAAGATGTGGAACTAAACCCTGCATAAACACCAAAATTTATTCACTGGCTTGGACATCTATGTGGGCATCATCAACAATAATCAAAGGGATGTTCCATGTTTTATAATTAACACCAAACAACAATTGTGTGATTGGTGTACACATTCCATACAAACTTATTTGATGGTTTGGTTCTAGTTTCTGGAGTTCACTATATACCATCACAAAATCCTGAATCCACTTAGGAATGTGGTTAACTATTAGTTCCATGTCACCCACACCTTGGAATTTTTTACTCTAATCACCATCTACTATCCCATAAGAGGATTCTTTACAATGATCAGCAGTTTTGGCTATAATTACATGCAATGAAGAAACTCAAATGAACTGGTAACTAACGACATAATATTGTGTTGGAAGACTTTATGGAAGGGCAGACCATTGTACTTCGTTCCCAACATTTGTTATGTTCAGCATGGTCTCTACAAATGGCAAATTTTGACATTAGATGAAATAGTGTAATATGGTGGAAAAGTGTGAAAGGAAATGATGAAATTAAGTATCAAGGAATGAATCAAATTTAAATCCCTAGTTGTAGATATCCACCATAATGATAGAGAATCCATGGGTTGTTGGTAGTAGAGTTTTCCATATGGTGTGGTGTTATTACCAAGCTCTTTGATGCCATTCCATAATGGGAGGGTGTGTTTGGTAGTGAGTTGGTCATCCAGCATCATGAATTCCATGAGTGCTTTCATTTGTTCTGGTTGGATGGATTGTTCCAGCTTGAATGTGGCAAGTCCAGGATTGTCATGGAAAAAGTTCTAAAATGTGTTTGAACTCATGAGAAATTGTTCTGCAAATTAATAATTGTGTAGCGAGACTTTAAAAACTATGAATTAATTTACAAGTATGTGTTGGGGTTTACATGAATGTAGAAAGGCCATGTACCTTCTTGACAAGAAACCTTGTCATTGGTGAGCATCAATATGAAATGACTTGCAATGAGCTATAGGCAAGCTAAAGTTGTGGATTGCACAAATGTAGATGAACAATGTACCTACATTGGGGAAGAGAAAGTGGGAACCTCAACACCTATATCTAGAATGTCTAAGAGATACTTCAACAAGCTAGGTGGTTGGGCTATGTTTTCACAAGCATGATAACCTCAACCTTGAGTGACCATTGACCACTAATAACATGAAAAAAAACTTGTCTAACTTTTTTAATGCAAATATAACATCTTACATAACATGTAAGAATAGGCATGAATTGATGTAATAACAAAATAACTATTAGTAATTACAAATAATAATATTAGTGTTGGGGTAACAATATGGATAAAAATAAGGAATAAAATAATGAACCTCATGGACCCTACAAAGAGAATCTTTTGACTAAGGACATAAGGATTGATTATGAATAATTTAGGTAACTATTTCGAATTAGTAATAATGGGAGGTCAAGTGTGTAAACTTGATCAAATCTTAGATTCCCAAAAATGTAGAACTTATCCATAGGAGGATGAAAAATTATAAGTGGTACTGGACGATTGGTTTGATACATGGGGAATAGATATAGATGAATGTGGGTAATTATTCATTCACTTCTTTCCTTAAGTATATAAAGGGTAAAGATTGGAACTTTTGGGTGTTGAAAATCACATGAATGATGAATATTGCAAGTTTTGTTTTGAAATATGTTTAATAGTCTACCTATGTGTTAAAAGGGATTAATCAAAACTTAATCCTCATGATTCCAAACCCCTTCCTAAGGTATAAGTCCTTGAAGATGATTCATCTTTGAAAATTGTTGTGTTTGCAAAAAAAGAAATTGGATTTTGCCAAGTGGTTTCATGAAGGTTGTTAAGTGTTTTTAATTGTGTAATATCTATAACTTATTTTGACAATGAGCTTGTACCAAAATCAAATAAGGTAAAGTGGCTCTTTGTGCCATTCATAGCAATTGTTCCATACCAACAATAATTTTCACAACACAAATCCAATTTTGCAAATGGACTCTAATGTCCTTACTTCGTTGTATGATTAAGAAAAGGTCCAACTTGAATTAGTCAATCTTTCCCTTGTGCCCTTTTCATAGCTCACTCTTTTAAACACAATTGAACACACATTTTTTCTCATTTGATTATAGAATCCTTTGTTAATTGCAACAAGGTTGATCCTCCCAACAAACCCCCAATTCTACCACCAATTCTATTAGAGATCATTATTTTTAAAAATTACTAGCACATGTTAGTTACATGAATTTGTGTTTTGAAAAAAATTTGTGTGAAGGTGTTCTAGCAGTTGAAGGGTCCAAAGGTAACCAGCAATACATTGTAAACATGGTGGAGTGTTTCAAACAAATTGGAATGCTTGTGAACTTGTTTTGACTATTTTCTCCAATTATTCTTTCATGGTCAATGCTAGGTGCAATGACTCAATTATCCACATGGAAACTAACCCTTAGATGCATTTCTCTCCCAATCCACAAGTACTGACTTTGTTACAATCAATGAACTTCACTATTGTCATCTTTGTACATATTCTCTCAACAACCACAACATGGGGGGCATATTAATCCTTAACCACTCATCATCTACAATAGGCCTTTTTGTGAATCATTTGATTCAAAAGGTAGGATTACTTGACCGTGGTAGTAGTCACATGCACAATGAAACAAACTATTGAAAAAATTGTTACATTGTAAGGTTTTCGATAGACATCAATTTGCTTCCCAAAAACCTATGAAAGAATTTTTTTAATTTGTGCCTTTTGCACCATGAGCCTTCATCACAGTTGAACTCCCCTTCTCCATTAGGATCAGTTTTCATGTGGCCAATCAAATTACTTCGTCCAACACCAACCCCTATGGAGAGAGTGAGGATATAACCATTAACAAGCATATAACCCTTTCAAGCAGGATTGGTCTGGTATTGATTTTGAACATACCAGTGTGGTCCTGGTATCAGAATTTTTTATTTTCATACCAGGCTGGTATTTGGTAAGAAAAGTTTTGAAGTTTCATACCAGTCTGGTCTTGGCTACCAAGGGCAACTTTAGACGAGGGTCCAAGGTCCAGGGACCAATGAATTCAAGCAATCTTATTGGTCAAAAGCTTTAAATTGGTCCCAAGACCTTTAGACAAGGGTCCAAGACCAAAAAGTGGCAAATTGAGGCTAAACCTACATGGCACCTGTTTTGGAGTGAAAATCAATTGGTTCAGACCAAAAAAACAGTGTTAAAAGGAGAGCACCTGATTTGGAGAACCAAGAATCGGGCTAGGGACCAAGGTATAGTCCAACTCAAGGATTCAATTTGCTTCAAATCAGTCCAAATTGGTTCCTAGGAAATTTGGACCCTGGACCCTCGTCTTAAGTGGGCCTAAGACTGATTTTTGGCCTATCTAAGCAGGTATTGAGACTAGTATTACCTCAGTTCCCTAGACCCTACCAGGATGCTATCTAGTATAAGGCTCGTATTGCCTCAACTCATACTAGATAGTACCTAGTATTAAGTCTGGTATTGCCTCAACTCATACAAGAGTAGTAGTGGACATTTAATTTTATTATCCAGAGTGACATACTGAGCACCGGTGGAGATGCTCTAAGACCAACATTGGTTCCAAGTTTCAACCGATCACAGAGAAGGTGGTATACCATTAATATCTCTGACACATTCAATGTAGTTATGCTTACAAAGTAATAATAATTGCTCCTTTCTGGATCCTGAAGTTCACATAACGAAGAATTTTCCTGTCCCACAGAGGAACCTGTCTAGCATCCAAGAAGGAAAGCTTATTAGATGACCTTGTCTTTTTTCTGGACTTTGTCTCGACGTGTCTACGATTCCTCCTCGATTCTTCTTCTTGAGCTGCAAGAAAGCCGTCCGGGTGGGAGGGTTGATCATGGTTTCTGCCTGTAATTTGGATGCGTAGAATTATACCATCTTCTCATAGTTGAGATGGGTATGTCCCGTGTTTTCCTTCTCCAAAGTGATATGCTTCATTGAACCCCGAAGTAGGTCGGAAGCAGGTGATGATTATTATCACATGAGTTGAAGAAACTCTCGAAGGGCGGCCGGTACATCGATAGATCGATGGCGCAGTCTCTTGAAGTTCACACTCTCCTAAGTCAGTATCGGCGCTACTACAGAATACAATTCTATCATGATGTATGGTGTTGTAGAATATCATGCGCATCAGAGTTGCACACCTGATAGTCATGGGTAAGTGTCCCCAACTTTATTGCTCCAATCTCCTCTGTGGATGACCCCCCCCCCCCCCCTTTGGTACAGAGCTGCCTCAATAGCCGAATCTTTATATAGCTTCACTTGCATCCCAGAATCTAAACACCACGGAGTCTTAAAGCCAGCATGCTAGTCTAGCCGTTGTACTCTCAAGCCGTTTTTTCCTTGTTGGATCAGGAACCCTAATGATTATGTAACGTTGTAGGAAAGCTGCATACCTACCTCAATGTACGGGTTCCTGTACTCATGAGTTTCTTTCCGACACCCTAGTGTGTAGCCTTCGCCATGGTTAGCCATCGTCAAGTGTTTCTCCTAGAAATTTCTTTTCCTATACTACTCCTGTTGATCTGCATCAATCATCGTTGTAAAACCAGAGTTATTGCAGTTGTTACCTCTTTCTTTCTTGATTGCACTAGACACTGTCCATTTTTTTCTTGGACCATTTCTGTTGTGTCTATCAACCACCTTCACAGTTTTGCATAAGATCTTAACTCGTGATGGATAGAGTAGATAGGCACGATGCCAAGCTTTCAGAAAGTGTGAGACTCTGGTGCTGGTCACTTTTCTAGTCCTGTTTAGTGGTCTTAGGTCAGCACCCAAGGTGCTCTCTGATGTCAGTTCCACAAGATTTGGTGGAGATGATTAGGAGGACTTGGTGGGAAATGGGACAGAGTTGAGCTTGAAGGGCTAACATGAAGAACAGATCTATGAGGAGCTTGAAGAAGGAAAGGAGATTGTCAAAGGGGACCAAGGACTAGTGCATTTTTTGCTGAAACCTCATGATATGTTGTTGAAACTGTTGAAGCTTGGGCTTTCTGTTCTGCTGAAGACGTGTCCTTGGCCCCCTTGGGCGATCTCCATTCCTGATGGCAAGTGATGGCAGTGAGGCGGTTGCCTGATGTGATCAAGATTCTGGCCTACAGCAGATCTGTGAATTTCTGCTTGAAAGACATTGGTATGTGGATACTGCATGGAGTGGGGTGATGATTGGGGGATGTACAATGATGAAGTCAGGGCCAGGGTTTTTCTGATGTAAACTTTGAAATCTTCCTGTTCCTTGCAGTGGGTAAGAAGAAACTGTGTGCAGTTGTATTCCATTTTAATAATGTAGATCTGAAAGCCACTAATACCTGTAATTGTTCCTTGACTGAAACATAAAGAGATGAAACAAAGTATAGGAGAAAGAATCTATGAAGGATGCAAGAGAAGAAATAAGGAAACCTAGGAACTGGGTTGCTAGTTGTAATTAGGGGGATTGCTAGATCTCAGACATAGTGGTGGGCACTGATTTTGGTAGTGAAAAACCAGAATTGATACAAAAGGCAGATGTGTGTACCTTGTGTACACCTTAGCAATGCTATGTTATGAGGTGTTGATCAAGCTTAAGCTTACCCCCTGTGCAGGTGACCACTGTTTAGACTATGATCACATTCCACTGTTACAGATGAGATGTGAATTTCCTCATAATTTACCCAAAGGTTTGAGCAAATCAGCCAAGTGATATTGGAAAATGAAAATACATGAAACACCCTGAGCTTGATACAGTTGTTCAGAAATTTAGTCCATGGATGCTTGAAAAATTATATACCTAACAGCAAGAGTTTGCTGAAGTCTGTTTTGTTAAGTAGTGTGAAATGGACTTTTGTCTAAAACAATATGGTTGATGGGCAAAAACTATGGCTGTGAGTGACCACCAAGCAGTGTTTTTTTCTGGCCTTGGTGACCAAAATGAAGGCAATGCAAATCCTACAAAAGATTTGTTTTGGAAAAAATGGCTCAATTCAGACAAAGAGTTCCAACATGTCACCAAAACATAGCAGGAATCCTAATTTTTTTCTAATATCTTCTTATGACCTGTGGCTAAGTCCTCTAATATCCTCTATTACATGCGGCCTTTAAGTAATGAAAATAAGGCATATTTGTTTATTTTTCAATATAGAAAGAGTGACGTTCCCAGGACTGGCCACAAGCCATGGGAGAGACCACAGAACAATGCAAACTTCTGTTGGCATATTTTCAGAAATGTTTGGGAACTTCATAGAACATTTCCTTTCCTATCTGTTGCTGGTTTGAAGTTTGGAGTTTGGACTTGCCATGAGGGGCAGAGCTATTATGATGCGATGAGAGCAGCTCCAGCATTGCTCAGTATGTGCAAAAATATTTCTCGCATCCCAGTTTAGTTATTTACTTTTTTTTCAACCCCACCAATAAAACCAAAACTAGGACTGCAAATAGGTGGCTAACTACTAATACTTACTCTTCTCTGGGAGATCTTTTGCTTTGTTGTGCATTTTACCACCCTCAGCAACCTGTGCCCAATTGCTAGTCCAAAACGTTTTTGCTGAGCCAAACTGGCATGTTTTGACTTTTCTTTGTCCAATTTTAATTTTTAGGATCACTTCCTGACCACCACCCTGCTCTCACCGCTTGTTTTGCATTCAAACTCATAGACTTAGGTTGAGAATTGCACTTATTACAATCTCAAATACCAAGGTTCGAACCAAATGATACCTTGGACAACTTTCAAGGAAGCAATTCTCACCTAAGTTACAATGCTTGATTCTCATTGAGTGACTCAACCTGATAACTGGCCCCTATTTGTGATACCCACTCAACATTGATTTGAAGTTTGAACTAGTGTTGGTCTGGTATCAACTTTTGAACATAACAGCCAGTCCCGGTATGAAGGGTTTATTTGATATACCAGCTGGTACTGGTACTGGGTATTTTAAAAAACTTTCATACCAGTCTGGTATTGGTATTAAGTTCAAGACTAATTTTTCAGTATATATTTTTCAGTATATATACCTGGTCTTGAGACCGGAGAATAAACTTGATACAAGGCTGATATTACCTCAAGTCACTACCAGCTGATACTGGTATGAAGGCTGGTATTGCCTCAGCTCATACCAGACTGGTAGGGTCCTTGCTACCAGTGTAGAGACCAGACCAACTTGGTTTGAACAAGTTGCCATTAGGTAGGGCAGAGCTAATACTTAAGTTATAATGGTACATTCACACTTGATGTTAAACCAATGTTACATGAAAATCTAGGTGGCACCCAATGTTAAATGGAAGAAAGTTTAATGTTAAGTGAATGTTAACATAAAATCTTCACGATAAGTAAGTTTAAGTCTTAAATGACTAGTATGGTGTTAAGGGACTCAACACTAGAGTCTCTAACACCTAGTGTGAATACACCTTTATACTGCTGTGAGCCGCTTGTTTTGGATTCAAACTCCCAGACTTAGGTTTTGCCAAAGGGCGAGAAATGGACGTCCAGCGTTTGCCCACGTTGAACCAGCAGCGTCGGGCAAGCCCTTGTGCTCATCATCCTTTAATGTTGCGTGAGAGAGCTTGTTTCGATGGTTGTCGCATCACTGCAGCCAGCCAGCCAGCGAACGAGCGAGCGAGAGCTAGAGAGCAAGCTTAGCGGGATTGCTCTCATCTCGATTGCGGTTTTTGAACGCACCAGTGTTGTTTTGATGATGTTGCAGGTTGAGGTATGTCTTCTCCATTTGTGCAACAACAGTTGAATGCACGGAGTTCGGTACCATCTCAGTACCGCATGCTTGGTGTTTTCGGTGGTGGCACGCCGCTTGGGAGTGCAACTCTATGTGTCCATTCTTCCTCTTCTTCTTCGTTTGTATCCCACGCTCAACAACATCTTCTTTTTGTTTCTTCTGCTGCGAGGCCTCTTGCTCTTCTTTGTTCCGCGGAATGGACTCCAAAAAAAACAGCAGCTTTGAAGGGCCATGGCAGTGGTAAGAAATTTTTTTCTCTGTTTCGGTCTTTCCTTTTTCTTTTGCTCTTCTCTCTCTATTTTTCTTTTTCTTTTCTTTTTTTTCTTTTTTTTTAGCATTGCTAACAAGCTGCGAGATCCCATTTCTTCAATTTTTCTTTCGCTGGTAAAACCTGGTTTTTCAATTCCGATTATATGGATGTAGTGTTTTTTTTTTGGTTATCGTTATGTCCTATTTGTGTGACACGAAGGAAAGGAATTGTCCTCGCCATTGAAGCTGTTTGCTGTTCATAATGCCCTGGTGGTCACGGTTCGTGGCAGGTCAAAAATTGATCGTGGAGAAGCTTTGGCGGGAGTTCTTCTCGGATCCTTCGCAGTGGTGGGATCACCGATCGGAAAAGGTAAGAATTGACCAGAATTCAGGTGGTCTCAGTTGCATTAGTTGATGCAGGAAGGTCTCAGTACATGTTGTGACTTCTAGTAAAAGCCTGCTGTGCATCAAGAAGCTTGTAGGAATGCATGTGCTGATCTACGGATTTGCATCTCTTGTCATAGATGAATGTTAGGTATCCTGACTTCAAACACAAGAAAACACAAGAACCTCTGTGGCTCAATGGCAACTTCAATCCACCATGGGTGGAGGCAGAACTGGCTGCACTTGCACCAGGTAGTGTCCAATTGAACATTTTTTCATGGAATTCTAGGCTTGCAAGATATGTCAAAGCCGGGCAGCATGAGAAGGCACTTGAACTTTTCCAACAAATGCAACAAGAGGGGATGATTCCAGATGGATTTACCTTTGTTCAACTCCTTAATGCTTGTGCTAGTTTACGAGCACTTGAAGAGGGCAGACACATCCATATGCAGATCATCCAACAGGGCTGTGAGTCAGATGCCTATGTTGGTAGTAGCCTTGTTGACATGTATGCCAAGTGTGGAAGCATAGAGGATGCTTGGAGAGTGTTCAACAGGATGCCAACACGCAATGTGGTTGCTTGGAGTGCCATGATTTTGGGACATGTGAAGTCTGGGCAAGGGCAAAAGGCACTGGAATTATTTCGTCAAATGCAGCATGAAGGGGTGCAACCAGACCCTGTCACCTTTGTGGGAGTCCTCACTGCTTGTGCCAGAGTAGTGGCACTGGAAGAGGGCAGGCGTGTTCATGAAGAGATTGTTCAAGCTGGTGTGGAATCCAATGTGTTTGTGAGTAATAGCCTGGTTGACATGTATGCCAAATGTGGGAGCATGGAGGATGCTTGGAAAGTGTTTAACAGGATGCCCACTCGCAATGTGGTTGCTTGGAGTGCCATGATTCTTGGACATGTGAAATGTGGGCAAGGGCACAAGGCATTAGCTTTATATCGACAAATGCAACGAGAAGGGGTGGAGCCAGACCCCATAACTTTTGTGGGAGTCCTGAATGCATGTGCAAGTGTGGCAGCTCTTGAAGAAGGCAGGCATGTTGAAGAACGAATTATTCAAAGTAACTATGACACTGATATTTTTCTAGATAGTAGCCTTGTTGACATGTATGCCAAATGTGGGAGCTTAGAGGATGCTTGGAGGGTATTCAACAGGATGCCCATTCGTGATATGGTTTCTTGGACTGCCATGCTTGGAGGCTATGCCATGCATGGCCGGGGAAAAGAAGCCCTTAGACATTTTGAGCAGATGTGTGAAAAAGGTGTCAAGATAGATAAGATCACTTTTGTTTCTCTTCTGTCAGCTTGTAGCCATGGAGGCCTAGTGGATGAAGGCCTCCACTATTTTGAATCTATGCACTTAGTTTATGGTATTTCTGCAACAGTTGAGCACTATGCCTGCATCATTGATCTTCTTGGTCGATCTGGCTGTCTGGAGGAGGCAGAGGATCTGATTAAGATAATGTTCTGTGCACCACATGCTGCTGTGTGGATGGCCTTGCTTGGTGCTTGCAGTATGCATGGTAATGTGGAGATGGGAGAACATGTTGCAAAACAAGTTTTTGAATTGGACCCAGGAAATGCTGCAGGCTATGTGCTGCTGTCGAACATATATGCTTCTGCTGGCAAGTGGGATCTCAGTGCCAATGTCCAACAACAGATGCTGGAAAGAGGTGTGAAGACACAGCTAGAGCGCACCTGGATTGAGGTGAATAATGAGGTATACACCTTTGTATTGGATGACCAACAACATCCTCAAATGACTGAAATTTTTGCAGAGCTAACAAGATTATCCAGGCATATGAAGAATGTTGGGTATTTCCCAGATACAAAATTCATGCTACATGACATATGGGTGGAAGGAAAGGTTTTCCATTTGTTTCAGCACAGTGAGATGTTGGCCATTGCATTTGGGCTCATCAGCACACCTGCTGATACTCCACTCCGTATTTTCAAGAATCTGCGGATGTGTGGTGACTGCCATGCTGCCACCAAGTTCATTTCCAAACTAGTTGGGAGACAAATCATATTAAGGGATACAAAACGCTTTCATCACTTTGAGGGTGGGCTTTGTTCTTGCAGTGATTATTGGTGATCCTGGCTACTTTTCCTTCTTGACTGCACATCTCAGGTGTGGCTGTATAGAGTACAGAGCCCTTCTTTTACATAGCACATGGTAGAGCTGTTCTTGATAAGAAGAGCTCATATTGATAGGTTATTCATCAATTCATAGAAGATAATTTGAGGAGAAATATGCTAGTGTCTTCCTGATGGATGAGGCCACTGAGATTTGATTCATGATACTTTTACTCAGCCAAGATAATAGTCACTGACATCCCCTAACATGCCTAGTACTAAGAGTTGAAAAGAATGCCCAAGACATTAGATTGAATGAATGTATTTCTCACATGGGGTATGCCAGAGTTCAATTTGTACTGTGTCCCAGTTGGAGGCAACACTTGAAAGAAACTGTTTTGTTCAAGAAAGTGATAACAGTGGGTTTTGGAATTGATCTACAAGCATTGTCAGATTGAAGGTGCAACATTTGGTGACAATATGGAACATTATTTCCACTGGTCAGATTGCTAGGTCCACAAGTTCTTCAGCAGGTGGTTATTTTGCAAATTGCAGGCTGCATAGGTGAAGCAAATCCAGAAGCTTTGTCAGGCAGAACTTGCAAATGCCTAATTCAGAAGCTGAATTTGCAGATTTGTTAGATGATGTCAATTTTCTCAAAAAGCATCAAGTTGGGGGCTCATTATCACCACATTTTTCATGGGTTTTAAAAGCTGAGCATAGTGCATTTATTGAAGGCTGAATGAAAAAGACAACTCTCACTCAGAATAAACAGCAAGCAGATGGTCTTGATATCAAGAAAATAACATGGTGGTACATATGAACGCCAAGGTTTTGTGATTACACAACAGAACCATATAAAATGAAAATGGTAAAGCCACATTAGAATCATACAACATGGAAGGATATGCAATGGAGATATTGGAAACAATTGAGGTACATATGAAATAATGAAATATAAACAGAACTTTTTATTAAAATGAAAATATTTAAAATATTTTCATAATGAATTTTAGTCACCCAATCTATATTTGGGTAAATTTTAATATTTAGTTCCTAAGGAATTACTATTCTCCCTCCTTAATATGAAAGGTTCGGAAAACAGGGAAAGTGTCCTAATATTGAAATATCACACTCTCAATTATATGACATTGGGGGTTTTTGTGTCATAATACTACAAGCTATACAACATATTAGAATTGACCCAAGGTATTGAAAATCAATGAAATAATCATCATAACATTTATATTAAGATCTACAATCAAGAAGTTTTGAAATAAGAATCCAAAGTTCTTAGCTTAGCAACACTAAGCTTAATGAGCTTTATCAATGGATACTAAAGCTTCAATTCATTTTCAAGTTCTTTTTAATTTGCTTAAAGTTCCCAAATATCTTCATCCTAGATAGATGAAATATAGGTAACTTCATTAAAATTCCTCAATATTTGGATGACATTCATCCATTTAAGGCATTAATTACTTCTATGATATGACAAAGGGGTAGAGCCAATAAATTGGTTTGTGGCTAGTCCAATGAGCAATGAACTCTGCATCTTTCTGTAGTCTCCCTGAGGGGCAGAGCCAATAGATTGGTTTGGGGCTAGGTCCAATAACCTTAGACAACTACTCTTGCAATCGTGTATGAATGATTGAATGGATGCAAAATTTTGTCAAGCTCTTTGATATGGTGACAATGTTCAAAACTATTAAATATAAGTTTGTTGATAGAATTTAATTCCTCCTTTAGTACATCTCATTTGTTGGGTCCTTGGCAAATCTTAATTACAAATGATGATAGAATTGTCATTTAGTACTTGATTGTTTATTCAATTATATTTTGCCATAATCTCAATCACAAGGTTGATTCTTTCATTCAACGTATTTTTGTTGTTGTTCCAGGCATGGTCAATTGGTTTAGTCTTACACACCAAGTTGGTAGGCAAATGCATAGATTTCTCAAAGGCCAACAAGGCATGTCAAGAAAAAAGATGATTTGTCGGTATTACACAATGACTACAAGGAGGACAAGGTAGTGAATTTCAAATCAAGTTTTGACAAATTTCCAAAATGCCATTAGTATGAACTTGTTGACGAGTTCATGTATGATTATGCCAATGTTGTTTCCCATGCCCATGCAAGTGCATTTAGTCCTAAAGGAATCAATGTCACTCTCACATCATTAGAGATTACATTAAACTTGAAGATCAAAATACTGAAAGTTTGAAAAATAACAAATCCTTTTAAAAGAAAAAAAAAATCATGGAAAGATGTATAAGTGAAATTACGAAGAATGGAAAAAGTTTGATATAAATTGTGAAAGCCAATGATGATTTTTAAAATGGCTTTGCTAAAGTCTATCCAATAGACTATGTAGAAGTTGGTTGGAAAAAACTAGTTATCTTTTAGAGTTGAGTTGTTGTTTGTGATTATGATAAACAATCTCAAATTATCATATGGACTTTTCTTCATTAGGAGAAAATATTCTTATGACACTTTCTTTTTTTTGCACATAATCAAGCTTCTCATAATAAAAATGCCATTTCTTAACATACCCATCACATTTTTTCTCTATAAGGTCCATGCAAGATAAAATAGGTCAATTTGTGATCATCCTTATTTACTAAGCAGATTTTGCACTTTTGTATACTAGGCTTATTAACAATGTCATCATATTTGGGATGTACAAACCTTATTGAATATGGTCATTCTGAATTTATTCTATTATTCTCATTCTTTTATTGATTCATTGCAAGTTTATTATTCTAGTTGATATCATACATTTTCCAAATAAAAACATTTAATTTTTTATTTATCAATGCCATGCACCCTAATACACGTTTTGTAAAACTCAATTTTTTGGATAATGACAATGTGAAGCCCTACAAAAGTAAAATCTCTTTCCTTGTTTAAAGCACTAAGAACTTAGTTATCTATATGCAATATGAAAAATGTTTTTTGGGTTTGTAACATAGTAAATCATGTCTTAAACAATTATTAAATAAATCATATGCTTGGATTTTTAAATTATTGTTTAATTATTTAGTCATCTTGATGCTTGAAATATATATATGAAATGGACTTATGAAGATGTTTTCATTTGCCATTTTTGGTGCACTCATTCGTGCATTCACTCCTTCATTTTGGCCCAACATGTTCATTAGGCTAATATAATTTTAGGTTCCAACATTTTTTTTTGGGGGACAAACCATAAGGATCTTGCTATATGTCATTTCTTCTTGCAACTTGAATTCCTTAAAAGATTTACCACCTAATTACATCACAATCTAAACTTCTTTTGTTGTTTTTTCCATAATTTGTATGATTTTGTATGAATTCTTCTACATGCCAAAACTTCTTTGTAACATATGAACAATTTTCATGCTTGAAATACTTAAAATTATTTGGGAATCATGAGTATCAAACTTCATTCATCCAATCATCTAAAACTTTGTCATCAAAAATTATGTAAATGTTTTGTAACACGGATCATGTTTGGGTGCAATCGAAATAAAAGCTCAACCTAAACAATTATTGATTGCACTAAAAACCTATACTTGCATTACTTTGCAAAATGATTATTGATTATATTTAATAAAATAATTATCCATCTTTTGGAATTGTGTTTGTTTACTCATGAAGTTGGAATCCCATGTATTTGAAGTCATTTTAATACATTATTAAAATCCTTTGTCACCACGAAACACTAGTTGTCACAATGACTTTTAGCACCTTTAAAACAATTCCTTTTATTGTGCTTGTATTTGTACCAACTATATCAAGTACATTTGCCAACTCTTTAAATCAACTATTTTCAACAAAATCCTCCATATCCCCTAGAGTAAGTTAAATCCACATTCCACACATATTCAAGTGGAGTTAATTTTCAATTAAATTCCAATGTTGTTCCTAATGGGAGAATCCATGTTTACACCCCTTGAATGGCAAGAACATACATGGGCAACATGGGGTATGTTGTTTCACCAACCAAAACATAAGGTACAAGACTTTTTTCAAGTTCATAAAATTTCCTATAATAATGTGTCCCTAGAAATTGGTACCATGCTTTGAAATAACTTATTGAATGTCAAAACCTTCGAAAATACATGTGTTGGTAACAATTCCTTGTAGGACATAATGAAACCTTTTGCTATTCATGTAATAATTTGTAACATAAAAAGTTGGAGCAATAATTGGTATATGTGAAACCCACAACATGTGGCATGTTGTGAGATGGTTCAATCTCTTATGCATATTTTTTTGTGATAGTGACTGATAACCATCTAATGTGTTTTTTTAGCATAATTTTTTTAATGGTAAAAATGAATTAAGATACCATTTGTTGAGTAGTTGACACTTCCACTTTATAAAAATCAACAATCATTTACATACATTGCCCAATTGCAAATTTAAATTTGGTTATTACAACTTTTTCAACAAGAATTGCATCACAGATACATTTGCATCTTGTTTTTGTAACATAGGTGCAAGATTGGAACATATGCATTCAAATATTACCTAACTCATTTGCATACATGATTTGAATTTTAATTCATTGAATGATCCCAAAGATTGTGATTGAAAAATCCTTGTTGCTTAACACTAGCTCACAAATTTTGTGCTGAACTTTTGAACTCCTTGGATAGTACAAGAATGATAGAGGAGACCTATTGAAAGTGTAATAAAACACTTACTTTTTGCATTATGGATAATAATTCCAATGTGATACACAAAAATAATAAAACAACAAAAAAATCACAAGCTTTTGCACCTGAAGATCTATGTTTCAATTTTTACAATAGACCAAAAAAGGATTATCAACAAAAAAAACCTTTTGCTATCAAAGTGCACCCATATGTTTGGTCCTGATGTTTATCATGGTCTTACTTAAAACCCTAACTTAACATACTTTTGCACTTGGTAGCAACATATGGTGTGTAATAAACTTTGCATTTTAATGCACCTGGTGCTTTGGAGAGACAAAACCTAGGTACTAACCCTTGCTAAAGACCTTTAGGTCAATGTTGTTCATGCAACATCACCCATAATGATTGCCTTTACAAGGTTGACAATTTCATGTTAGTTGGTTGCGGCCACCATCTCCAATTTTAGCACATCAAGATCTATTATTCTTGCATGATTATGTCCACTGTCACTTCCATTTTTTCCAAAAAACATGCAAATAAATAGGGTGCAACTATATATATATATATATATATAATTTACTTAAATGTAAATTATAGGGCGTTTAATTCATTATGATAATATATTAAGATGTACCTACAATAGTTACAAATATACCTAGAATATACCATTATTTCATAACATATAAAAATATTTTTAAATCTTAGATCTTTGTTAAAATACACAAGGAATGAACCCCTAGGTTTTTTACCATCTCTATGTTTGATTCATTATCACAATAAAAAATTGTGGGCCCTTTTTCCAAATGATTCATGTAGTTCCTTTAACAAAACTTGAAAGCACATTAATTTTTTCACCCCTTCAACCAATGATCTATATTTTTCATTTGTTATTGATAGAGCCACAATTGATCGGAGTTATTACTCTAGTTGATCATGCCTCCCTAAATTTGAAGATTGTTCTTGAATTGTAGATTGCTTCTTTTCCAAATTGCAACTTCAATTAAAATAAACATGTATCCAATTAGATGTAATTTTGTTTCATGCATGTAAAAAAATCCAAATTTAATGTTGTTTTTTACATCCTTATGATCCTTTTTATTGCATCCAAAAAGGTTTTTTGTGATGCACCCATGTGTACGTACTTAATTGTGTAAGTAAGTACATGTGCCCAAAGGGGACTCTTAATGTAAAATTTGGGATCTACATGCGTCAAACAACTATTTTGGGGGGGGGGGGGGGGGGGTTAGAAAATTTTCACACCTTTTTTTTTTTTCCTTTTTTTTTTTTTTTTTAATTTTAAAAAACCACATTTTTTACTATAATTAAATATTTTATCATTTTTA
>Ga0116227_10008432_pt1 | contig 19430 bp, 15 predicted proteins | sample S1TSphgellanicum_FD_89693 | JGI IMG/M metagenome (GOLD analysis project Ga0116227, IMG submission 89693) | Host-associated microbial communities from peat moss isolated from Minnesota, USA - S1T2_Fb - Sphagnum magellanicum MG | ecosystem: Host-associated > Plants > Peat moss > Unclassified... | reverse complement strand
GAAGTTTTTTTTTCCCAAAAGGAAAGATATGGTTAAAAAAAAAAAATTATGGCCCGAGCATTACCCCCCCCCGCCCCCCCCCCCCTTTTAACAACAAGTTGCATGAAGAGCAATTTGTTTAATGATTCATTGAGGTATTATAAAATATATCTATTACTATGATAAGATTATGAAATTTTCAAACCTTATCTTGCACATTGTCAAATTAATACTTGGTTCTCATGTTCATTCATTAATGTCATAACCCCACCAATGAATAAAGTAAAATATTTTTTTGTCATACAAACTTATAATAGGAAGAGATTGCCATGAATTAGATGGACAATGTTAAGAAAACTTGGAGTGTGAACAAATATCACATGTCGGCACAAATTCTTTCACAAACTTCTAATGTTGTGCCCACTAGTAATCATAATAAATAAATTCTAAAGTTCTGTTGAATCCAATATGTTTTGTTACTATAAAGTCAAGTTGAGCTCGAAGAATTTGCAAATGGGCTAGGCCATCTAAAATGTACAAAAGTTCTCAATAATACAAAATACCATCCTTGAATTCGCAACAATTAGTTTCATCAACATTTGTTAATTGATTATGTCATCAAACACGATGTTCCAAATCAAGAACAAGAAGGTTCATTGACATATTTACACAAACATAATAAAAAAAAAGTTGAATCCAGCATCGCAATAGTTTTTTTGTAATGCTTGAAAATGTAATTGTTCAAGTTTCAAGGTGGTTGTTTATTGTTGATCGAAAGCTCACGATTTTGGTGCAAAGAATGTTTTGATAAAGTGTCAAATTTTCCTTACTAACTCCTTGGGCAATAAATGAAAAAATGATATACTCCAATGAGCTTGGCACCTTACCCAACATAATGGACTGGGGGGCTTGACCATTCCATTGTACTTTCAAAAAAAAAACAAAAGTCATCCAAATTGGTCCAAAGAGCAAGTCGATGAAATCTAATTGCAATACTCAAATCCGATGGATGGATGGATGGATGGATAGATCGCTTATTGGTGATTGTGCGGTTTTAGGCGGCCTTACCCTAAAGCACGGCTCAGAGGGAGAGCGAGAGAGAGAACCACACAAGGAAGTGTTGGTTATCTCTTTCCAAACCAAGTGAGTGTGCGCGGAGAGGGGAAGGGGAAGGGCGATGGCATTGCTGCAGCTGTGCAGGGCGCACATTCCTGTGTGCAATTCTACCAATTCTCCTATTGCTCTGCTGCTAGACAATAACGGTGCCAACAACAGTAGTCGGAGTGCGCATCTCACCGCTTTCAGCAATTCTGCATCCTGTTTTCATCATGGCGTCGATGTGCGCTTGTTTGCTTCTTCTTCTTCTTCTTCCAACAGACGAGGAGCTGCCGCTGGTTCTTTACTCCAGGTCTTGTTCTTTCTTTCTCCGCCTCAAAATTGCTCAGCGGAAACTATGTTTTTTTTCGTAGTTGTTGCAATTATTTTTCTTTTTCTTCTTCTTCTTTTTTGCCTCCCCACTCCGTTTGTTTGTTGCTGGGAGTTTGTTTCGTCACTTTGCACGGCGGCGACGATGTCCCGCATTCTTCTGGATAGGCGGCTCGGCTCGGTCGCAATCTTCTTGTCACACGCCCCCCGTACATTTCTTTTTTTGTTAGGGCTGCAGCCGTGGAACACAGAAGCGCATGGAGTGTAAGAGCATCTCCACCGGCACTCAGAATGTGTCCCTGCACTGGAAATCTTGGATGAGATGCAGAATCTTGGATGAGGTGCAGGAAGTCAAATCCAGGGGATCCACTGAAGGCTGCTATGACCCTGGAAAAATTCACATCTTGAGGAGCCCTGGAACAGTCTAATGAATACAGTCAAATCGTATTTGCTGGCTGCTCTCTGTTTCTCATTGGCTAGATAGTTTGATTGGTCCAGGTGGGTTGCTGTTAGTAGTCTCCCACCTATTTGCAGTCCCAGTTTCAATTTTATAGTTGGGGTTGAAAAAAAAGAGTAAGTAACTAAAACTTGGATGTGAGAAATATTTCTGCAGGGTTACATACTGAGCACTGCCAGAGATGCTCTAGTGTGGAATTCTTGTAGGGGAGAGACAGTATTAGAAGTGGAAACTCACTTGGTTTAGGGATGCTGTGTTGCAGGCTTCACCATCAGGAAATTTCATAATTTTGTCTCAAAAAGGCCAATCCTTGTCTCATTTGAAGGAAATATCAACCATGGTTTGCCTCTCAAAAGGAACAGGCTCCCCCCTCATATCTTCATCAAGGGAAACAAAACACTTGTGTGGAATCAGTAGACTCGAACAACCAGCAGTTGGATGTTTAGGCTCAGTTCTTCAGAGGACAAGAAGAGAGGTAGTATGTGGAGGCTTAGGAGACTTTGTGGGAGGTGATTTACTGGGTTTCGACCTTGGAAAGTGGGTTGCAGATGTTGAAACCTATGGATCCATAGCAGTGTACGCACCTCCAGAGGGAGGATATGAAGGTCGGTATGCCACAAGTCTCAAGGCTCAGGGATACAAATTCATGAACATGTCTGCCCGTGGGTTGGGTGATCCTGAGGCATACCTCACCAAAGTCCATGCTGTTCGTCCGGTATCGTATACTCTTTCTCTGTTTCTAACCATTGCAAACTATAAAAAGTTGGAATAATTGCCACTTTAAGCCCAGGCACTGATAAGTAAACTTGTAAGACGAGTGCATCTTTTTGTGACGAAGCTTATCATTATTAATTGTCCTTTCTTGCTTGTACTCTCCCCTAATCTTTTCCACAGAATAGAGGTCCAAAAAGCATTAGAGAGGTTTCTAGCCCTGGTAATGGTGGTTGTTGGAATGATGCAGGCTCACCTTGGGAAGCAAGCAGTGGCACGCTGGTATTGTCCTCCAGAGGTTGACTACCGGCTTTCTGTGCTACCCAAAAACTCAAAGGGCCTTATTCTCTGGATTATTGAAGCACAGGTACAGTTTCCTGGTACTAGGTCTTGCAATTTTGAATTATTGTCATCTTAATGTGACTAGTGCACTGGGCTCCTCATGTTGGATATCAAGGATGCTTCTGACTACCACAGAATACAATTCAGACTCAATCTCAGTCATAATGGCTTGTCCACAACTGTTTGCATGACAGCCCCTTTATTGTGTAATGCTTGGTAATGGGGCACTGTGCAACCAATTTTGTGGTGGGGAACTGTCAATATGCTTGAGAACCAAGCAGTTTTCATGACTCTTGGAGTCAAAGTGAACTAAAGTATAGAAATGGTTGCAGGTGCTTTCAAAGACAGAGCTACAGTTTTTGGCACTGCTGCCAGCATTGAGGCCCAATGTCAAGGTGATTGCAGAATGTGGCAGTTGGTATGTGCCTCCCTTTCTTCCCACACGGTTCCCATTTGCTTCTGATTGCTGCAAAGTGTCTGAATGCTACAGATATACTGCATCTGGCATGGCCATTGCCAACATCTGGTTTTGAGATAATTCAATAGAGTTATAATCTTCTGCAGTTGCTCATAAGTGCATCTGTTTGTGGTGGGTAGGCGAAAATTCAGATGGAAGCCATTAAAGGAGGTTTCAGGTCTTCCGCTTAATATGGAAACTGGGGTTGTTTCCAAAGCGGGGCCCAAGGTTTCTCAAGTGAAACAGGAGATTGAGACTGAGCAGGAAGTAGAAACTGAGAAGGTTGAAACGGAGCAGAAGGTTGAGACTGAGGAGAAGCAAGCACCAGTCACTTTAAGCTCATGATTTAGTATGCCTGTCATTTCTGGTCAACATTTTTGAAAGCAATCAAACAAACCAGACGGTGCCATACAAGGTCTCAGCAATTCTGTATGTACAACATTGGGGCATTCCTGTATGCATTGATCGAGGAAGATTACTCCCAGGTACTACCATTGGTTACAACAATACAATGCTAAGAATGGATGGCCCCAAGTTTTACTCATTTGCAGTGCATCTCCAGGAGTGACATCCTCTCCTATACTCCACCCCCATCAAGAACACATGATGGAGGCAACTAACTGTGTAAAATTGCTATCTCAGTCTTTTCCGTTCAAACTCAAGTGCTGAAAGTCCCAATAGTTGAAACCCATATTTATGTGTGTGGTTTTTCCAGGGTGATCATAATGGCTGCCTATTCAGCAGGGAAACTAACATTCTGCATGTGGATTGATTTTAGGTGACATTTTTGTGCTGTATAGAAGGCACATTCATCTGGAAGCCCAAATGTCTCTCTTTATCCCACCAGTGCACCATCCATTGGGAAACCTGTTTTGATTCAGTTGTGGATGAACAAAAACACCCTTACCAAGGTTCCAGCATGGTAACCTACCCTGTAAACCCTCCTAGTTCCATCTGACCTTACCTGGTACCTCAGTAACTACCCAGGTAAGTGGGTAAGTATCATCCGTAAGTAGGTAGGGAATGTAAGAGCTTCCTGTGTAGGCAGGTAAGTAGGTAAGGCACTTGGTGGGTACTAGGTATGTCGATACATTGGTATTGTTAGTAGCGGTGTTGGGCAGTTCTTGGAATGAGGGACAGAAGCCATCGGTTATCAACCTGGGTATATACCCATGTGCCTGTCAGTTTTCAAAATATTCAAAGAATTGGTTATGGTATATAACTGTGGTACCAATGAACCTATAAGTGTAAGGTAAACCCCTAGGGTGGGGCATACCCAAACTAAGAGTTCTAGTACATGGTGTTAGGCAGGTCTGGCCCTTAATTTTGGGAATGTTCCCTGGCCCTAGGCTTTAATCATCATAAAGCACAAAGTGAACATTATCATGAACCTCAATGTTGGTAGAACCTCAATGTGGTATAAAAGGAATAACAAGTGGGGTGGATACCAACTTCAACAAGTAAGAACCATTGCTTTTTGTTCCAAGGACCCAATCCAAAACCTAACCCAAATGTTAGATCCACTAAACTATAAGGGTAGGGTACTTAACCCCAGTTCAAAGTTGGGAAAGGGAGAACCGGGATTGGTGTGTTATTTCTAATTATGGAAAAGGTGGTCAATTAGGGTTTTGATATAGAACTAAATGAGGATTCCTTCAAAATCTCAATTTCAATTCTTCTCTAAGGCTTAGGGGTTTAGGGATGTCACCATCATCTTCCTTTTTCTTACTTGATGGCTTTATTCCTATCATTTTGCTACTTTCTCAATTTGCTCATTTTGCTCATTATTTTGCTCACTTTGCTAGCTAGCTTTACTCATCACTTTGATGCATTGTCATTATAACCATGTGTTTGATGTTTAATGATTTCATTTTCGACATTTTGTGGTTCATTTATTTGTTCCATTGCATTATGTTTGATGTTCAAGCTCCATCACCATCATTTTGGTGTTTAATCTTTTTGCTTCGTCATATTGTGGATGTCGCTCAATGATTCCATTGTAATTAGGTTATTGCTTCAAATTCTCTTAATTCCATTGTGTTGTGTTTCTTATTTGATGGTTCCATTGTCATCAAATAAATGTCTCATTTTTTTGTTCCATTATGTTTTGTTTGTTGTGTGTTTTTTGCATGTGAATTTTCTATGTTTTGTTGCTTGCCTTATTCATTGCGTTTTCAGTGGTCAATCACAACAAAGGCCCATTGTGTTTGTTTCTTAAAGTATGTCCTCTCTTTATGTGTGTTTTTGTTTGTGCTTTTCATTTGTGTCATCCGTCTCTACCTTGCTTTGTTTACCAAATACATGTCTTGTTTATATTTGTTTTTGTTAGGTTTTTAGGAGATGGAGGATGTGTGATAAGTAAAAGCTTTTGCAAACCCCCAAGTTCATAATATGGTTAAAATTAGCACCAAGTTAATAGGTTTGGATTGTTGTGCTTCTATGATGGTATTAAATTCTATTGACCATACTATTTTGACAAAGGAAAATTTGTTTTCTATATCAAATGATGGACCGATACGGTTATTGTTGCCAAACAATGAGGGTTCTAAAAGTCAAAAGTTGCATTCTCACAATATGGGCCTTGTACTTTTTATTTTGAGTTTTTTTTGGCTAATGTATGCAATAAACAAATACTTCAAACATTGTTTTAAAGGTAAATTCAAGCCATTTTGAACAATTGACATGTGGACGAAAGCACATTTAGGTGAAACAATTTAAAACACATGTGAAGTCCATAATAGAAGCAAATTAACATTGTGCAAGTAAGATTTGGCATGATACCTTGAATCATACAAATAGTGTTGCAAGATGTTAATAGAAATTCATAATTCAGAATTTTTTTATTGTGGTTTCATACATGAAGATCTTATATAAAAAGTATGAATATGTGAATGATTTATTTCAATGAATTAAAAACTTTATTTTAAAATCAATATTACATTTTGTGGGTCTTCATAACCCTTTCAAAAGTAGAAAGCTTGTTTGGATAATAGCATAAACCCATGCAAATTAAACATTCCAACAAAGACCCAATATGTTTCAATAGCCATTTTTGTTCCTTAAGAAACATTATAATTTAATAACGTCATTTCTTGTTACTATGGAAAACAATAACCTATATGGTCTTTTATGGTCATATGTTGAGTTTGCAAGTTTGGGTGGTAGCCAAAGTTGTTTATGATACATTATGGCTCATGGTCCACCAATGTGTTGTTAGCCAAAACTAACATTAAATGCCCATGTTGTTGATTGTTGTCCACTGCATTTGATGGTATAAATGTTCTTTTCATCCAAATGTGGGTACTATGTTTAACACTAGACTCTTCGAAAACCCATGGTTTTGATGTAAAACATCAATTTCTACTAGGTATGGATGCAAAAGCAAATAGTACAAGTATTTAAAGCCCTTCTTTTCATTTATGTTGTCATTTTAGGAACAAAAAATTCATAACATGTTGTCAATGATGTTATACCTAGGTTTCAAAGGCCTAAGGTTGGTCATTTTATATATTGGGAAGCAAGGTGAGGTGCAAATTGTAGGTGAGTATGACTAACATTTTGTTTTACTTTTGGTTCATGTGTATGAGAATTTGAACCCAATTGATGCAAGAGAAGTTCTTGGCACCTTTTTAAAATGAATAATTAAAAGGATATATCATTGTATGACCTCATGAAGATTTGTGAGGAAATGAGATCATCAGTGGTCAATAAGCAATTAATAAAATATGAAAAATAAATGATGATGAATGAAAATACTCTTTGGCATGGTGGAAAATTCATGAATCACAATGTTCTTGTGTTGGCTTTGTAACATAATATATTTCAAGGATTGTTATCTTTTGAATTGGGGCACAAAAAATACTCAATATTGTAAGTACATGCATGAACATGTGACATTATTGATTGGGCATAAAAAATGTTGAGATGCTTGTAAACATATATATAAATTGACTAGATGATGTTCATGCAGGTGCATTGTCCATGGAAATAGTTGAAGGAAGTTTCAAATGGAATAAAACTTTATGAAAAAAAATGAAAAAACTATTGCCAAGATTGGGCTTTTGGAGGTGATTGATAACATCATCATCCTTTAGGTTTGTTGTTATGTTTCTTGTTGTTCACAAGTTTAATGAAATGACAACAATTGAAAGCAATGGATTGATGGAAAGGCATATGGTTACATGGGAACTTTTGATTTCTTTGCTATTGTTTAAAATTTAAGTGATGTCTTTTTGGGTAAACTAATGTGCATTATATTTGTAATTGTGTTGGTGTGTTTGTAATTTGGAATTATATTAAGCTTTACTTTAATATGATTTAAATAAGTGTTTATATTGTTTTGTGACTACACCTTAACCTTCCCAAACTATGGAGCCCCTCATTATATTTTTGGTACTATTAGAAAGCCTTCAACAAGACGATGTGCATGGTAGTTGTTTCACAAATTTCAAATCATCAAAGCAAAAGTTATTGAATTTAGAATGATTTTTGTCATTGGAAATTAATTGAAATTTACAAATTTGATTTTTCAAACATTGAATGTTTCTTGATCATATTCACCTCTTTGTTTGCCCTTTCACATCCCAAACCTTAACATTTTAAGTTAATGACATTTAAGTTCACAATTGGACCAATAAGGTTTTTTCGCAATTTAGTTTTTTCATAGTTATATCTTTTAGAGCCTTAAAGATGATCCTACTTAGGCCATTGACACAAAGGTTCATTAATTAATACGAAAGCATGCATTTGGAAATGGTGAAGCAATGGAAGAAATGCAAAGTTTGTCAAGTTGGTAATAAGTGTTGTCAAGAAACTTGAAAGCTAAGAGATGTAGAGTGAAGGATTAAAAGATTAATGTTCCTTTGTGATTTATATGGAACTAATTTAAAGGTAAATTAGGAATTGAAATTGCAAATTGAACAATCTAGATAATATTGTTTATTTGCCATTTCTTCTTAAGTGGATTCAAAGGTATGTTGGGTTGGAATTGCAAGTATTTTCATGTCTAAAGGTGTTTGAGGATTATTTTCCAAGGTTTTTTTGTTGCAAAAGGCATTGAGTGAAAAAGAAATGCATTCATAATTATTGTCAAGTGGGCTATGTCATAAAAGGTTAATTAAAGTTTTGTGATTTAATTTGTTACATGAGAGAAAAAAAATGAATGGTTTTAATGTTCAAATGTATTCATTTTTTAAAAATAGCAAGAAAAAACACCATGAATGCGACAAACAACTTTTGCCAAATAAAGGGACTTTCTAATACAAAATGACCCACCAAAGTTTTAATGTGTGGTGAGTTTTAATTTTTAGAAAACATGTGATGACTATGTCAACCTCATGTTGATCTTGAAGATGTTGTTGCTTTTTAAATTGATGCTTGAAGATGTTCTTGTTCAAGAATTAGGACCGTCATGCTTTTGAAGTTATTTCTACTTTCAAATGAACTTTTCAAGCATCATATTTTTCAAATGTTGAATGTTGGCTCCCATTCTATAATCTTCAAATGTTAATTTACATATTGTATATTACAATCTTTTTTAGCAATAATTTTATTTAATTAAGTTATTTTATAATGTTTAATTTTGCAAATGAAAAATTGATCAAGTTTATCCAATTGGAACCTAATTGTTGATCAACCTTCCAAAACATAACCATTAATCAAGAATTGAACGAACCTTTAAAAAATCAAAAAATCCAGATACAAATATGTTCCCACAGTTGAAAACTTGAATATAAACAAGATGACATGTTTTCCCTTTTGAAATAACCTAATGAGATTAAGAGCATCTCGAAAAGCGTGCATGAACACTCATATTGTAGCATCATCTTAATTTTATCTTCATATGGTCATCGTGTTTGGTTAAGATCTTGCATAAGCTTAGCTTTGGATGCTTGGCTTTCTACCTACCCTATCATCCCATCTTTTAAGGTGACTTTTGATATTTTCTCCTCGGCATTATGCACCAAATTGGGCCTCCCTTATCCTATGGCTTGCAGTCTTTCTCGATGCATATGTGACTAACCCATAGATTCGAAAGGGATACACCTATTTCGTTGTGTTCATGGGGGAAAACACACCACCACACATGATGTGGTTCGGGATTCTTTTGCTTCCATTACTAAAGATGTTGAATTCCATATTTTCATAAACAAATTCATGTTTTCCCAATGCCATCTCTCCAATCATTGTGACAACAAATGGATATTATGCTTACAATAAATGGTATTCACATTTTGGCAAATGTAATCATTGTTGACCTTCGACTCATGAAGATCTTGTTTCACAAGTCGTTTCTTCTCAAGGAGTGGTTGGGATGATTGCAACTTAGGCAAAACTTATGTTATATCATGACTAATACCTTAAAGATGATTCATCCCTCTAACATGAGAAGTATTTAAATGTTTACATTAGTAGGTGGATGAATTGCTTCATCAATGTACCAACATGGCATTGTCGATGAAGGGCTCTAAAAATCTTCCTCTTTTGATTTTACATTCATTTTATAGGAAGAACATGTGTTGATGATTCTTCAAAGAGTTTATGCCACCTCTACCTTACAACGAAAGTTGTAGTTACAATAGAAGCCTCTTTTAACCTTGGTGTCCTTCTAGGTTTTTTGCCCACCTCCTTGCATGACATGCTTCGCGTTACTAATCATGGGTTTAGGTCCTAAGTTTCTTGATTTCTCCTCTTAGGGCTCCCCATTGTGCGTTGTACAATTGGGGTGTGGTCTTTTGTTTGGACATTGGTCCTTTCTTTTTTCTTTTCTTGTTACCTTGTGGGTGTTATTTATTTATTTATTTATTCAGAACTTGACCCCTAGTTTGATTACGTAAAAGCAAAATAAAATCTGACCAATTTTTTAAAAATTATTATAAAAGAAAAAAAACCCCATATATTTTCTATCTACACCAGGCTACACGAAATCTTGCAGGCTCATGAGTCCCCAAATAGCCCACCTCTGCAACCTACCTAGTAGTACCTACCTAGTCGCTTTATGCAGTTGATTCCAGTTGACTTTTTCAGGTACGGTGCGCTGCTGAGAATATACCCTAGAAAAAGAAAAAATTCAACGCGCGAGCAAGCGTGTTTCTCGAACACGTGATCGGAATCCGCGTGAGTCTTCGTTGTCGTTGATGCTGTTCTTGTTCAGTAGCAAGAATCTTTTTTCTGTTGCACAACTCCATTTCTCTGAGCGAGAGATAGAAGAGGGAGCTACAGCCCAAATCTGCTCAAAAAGGAGAGAAATATTTGGAGAGAGAGAGAGAGAGAAGAAGAATAAGATTGTGTTTGTGGGTACTACGTCGTGTTGAGAAGATGGGGAAAACAGCGCCGGAATCGAGAGTGGCGTTCATTTTGGTAGACGGATTGGGCGATGTGGGTGTGCCTGCGTTGGGATGGAGGAGTCCTGTGGAAGCGGCGGTGACGCCCAACTTGGATGCTATTGCCAGCGCAGGAGTGAATGGGCTTATGGATCCTGTGGAGCCGGGTCTCGCCTGTGGCAGCGATACGGCGCATCTCTCGTTGTTGGGGTACAACCCTCGTATCTACTACCGCGGCCGTGGCTCCTTTGAGTCTCTGGGTGCAGGTCTGGCCATGGTTCCTGGCGACATTGCCTTCAAGGTATGTGTGTATTCATTCATCTGGCTCTTTCTTTGTTTCTTTCTTTTTTCCTTCTCCAATTATGGCAACATGTAATAGTTTGATTCCAAGTGAAGGATGGAGCAATTTTGGACTTGTTGATTGTCTTTTTCCTGTCTCTTAGGGTTTCTTGAAGTGTGCCGTCAAGGCAGCATTCTTAGAGGAGCATTCTGTCGTGTTGAAATGTTTTGATTGGGCTTGTGGTTGTTTCTTTGTTTCTTTTCCCTTTTGCAATTTTGGCAACATGGAATAGTTTGATAAGGATGGAGCAATTTTGGATTTGTGGATTGCCTTTTGCCTGTTTCTGGCTCCAGTTAGGTTTTCTTCAAGCGCACAGTCAAGACAGCATTCTTGGAGGAGCATTCTGTGGTGTTGAAATGTTTTTGATTGGGGTTTGGTGTGGTTGACAGAGCAATTTTGCAACAGTGGACGATCAGACAGAAGTGGTGACCAGTAGGAGGGCAGACAGACACTTTGAACATGCTGGTCCCATTCTCTGTGCTTCTCTCAATGGATTGAAGCTGCCATCCTTCCCTGAGTACAAAGTATCTGTCAAGTATGCAACAGAGCACAGGTGTGGGGTGGTGGTGAGTGGACCAGGCCTAAGTGGTAATATATCTGGGAGTGATCCACTAAAAGACAACAGGCTGTTGCTCAAGGTAAAGCCTCTGGATGACAGCAAGGAAGCTGCACACACAGCTGCAGTTGTCAATGAGCTCTCAGATGTCATGCGAAGAATTTTACGGTCTCACCCACTCAACGCAGAACGCCAAGCACAGGGCAAGGCTATTGCCAATGTGGTGCTGCTGCGGGGTTGTGGTATTCGCATTGAGGTTTGTCCAATGCCTTTCATATCTATTGCACAAATCCTCTATACTTCACAGTTTAAGTCGTCATGGAAGGATCTTACTTGTGTGCAATTGCTCATAAGCAGTCCAATGGCATGATTGTATGTATCTCGTGCATGTGAATTGCACACATAGCTTGATGTATGCTCTGGACCCTTGCAACTCATGCAAAAAGAAGGGCTAGGGACATGCCATAACACCTCCTGTAGAAGTAGTCAGAAAAAACACTACCCAGAAGAACTTGGAGGTTACAGGAAGGGGCAACGGTATTTTATGGTTCTTTCAGGTGCCAACATTTTTGGAACAGCACGGTCTTCGGCCATGCATGGTAGCCCCCACAAAGATCATAGCTGGTCTTGGATTGTCTCTGGGTGTAGACATTTTGGATGCCCCTGGTGCCACAGGTGACTACCGCACTCTGCTCACCTCCAAGGCAACAGCAATTGCAAAGGCTTTGGCTGCACCATTGGAGCCTCCCCCAAATGTTTTTGTCCCTGGTGAAGATGATGGCAAACCTGGATATAGTGATGGCTATGACTTTGGCTTTCTTCACATCAAGGTGAAAGAACCTTTCATGACATTTTCTTCCTTGATATGATCTTGACTGTTCTCCTTTCATTGTCAATGTAGCAAACAAGTCACATAAATAATAGCTTTGCACATCATCACCCATTCTTCAACAAAATTCTCGAAGTTTGCATGCTTTTTATTGCTCTGAGTTTGTAACAGGGATATCCTGTGTATCCAATTGTGGCTGAGTAAAATTGCTGAGTATAAACCAAAAAATTCTGTTGGTATTTTGCCAGGCCATTGATGATTGTGGGCATGATAAGGCACTGCAATTGAAGGTGAAGGCATTTGAAGCTGTTGATAGGATGATTGGCCAATTAGCACGATTACTTTGGCAAGCTGAGAAGAAGGGATTAGCACATTTTTCCATATGTATCACAGGAGATCATTCTACACCAGTGGAATATGGTGACCATAGCTATGAGCCTGTTCCATTCACCATTTGCCATTTGAAGGACTTTGTGAAAGCAAAGGGTGGAGAGGATGTGGTCTTGGCAACGGACTTAACCCCTTTCAATTTACCTGTTGTGGAAATAACAAAGCCTGTTACTGAGACTGTGAGCAGCTTGGAGGAACAACATGTGGAGAGTTCAAAGGCAGTAGCAGGGGATTCAGTGGTGTCTTTTGGAGAGATTGCAGCAGCCAGGGGCTGTCTTGGACGATTTACAGGCAGCGAGATGATGAGTGTTATCAAGGGTTACCTGGAATTGCCTTGATTTGTGGGCAATGTGGAAGAGTCAAGAAAAAAAACTCACATACAATATCAGGTAGTGTGGTTTTCATGATAGTATTATTTTTCTGTGTGATTGTGGCTCATGAATTAGCTTCTGCATGAAGCTAGTGATGCTCATAGCCCACCATTACCACAAAACTTCAGGCTTGCAATGTTGCCCAACATTTGAACTGGATAATGCAAAGTGCAAATCTTCCTGTTTGCTCTGGAAATACAACAGAAACTCAGGATGCAGATATTTGTAAATTGTTTGCTGGAATTGTTGACGAGTGTATTATATAAGTTTATCTACACCTACCATTGGGAGCTGATGAAGTCAGTGGGGAGTAGTTGCAGCTCATCATGGCCACTCATGGTGAAGATGATGGTCCTGATACTTTGTGAGCAAGACTTGCAATGTTATGACTGCACTCATTCTGCTCATGTTTTGCTTTGGTTTACGACATGTGGGATTGTGCAGCAGCATACGAGCATGCCACTTTGCTTGTAGAGATGTGGGAGTCAAGAAATGCAGGGGGGACTTACTGTGCACAATGGTCGTCAATGGCTGCCCCTTGGACTTGATTCTTCTCTCCTCCATGCTTCCCAAAATTAATTCTTCTCTTTCATAACATGACTGCTCATTGGCAAATCATGCACAATGGAAAACACCATCAACAGTCATATTGAAATCATTAATATTAGTCATGACTCAGCTAATAGCTTACTATACAGTATCCTGATTTATGTCAATGTTAATGTGCAACCAAATTTTGTATCTCGAGTGGGCATTCATGACACATTGTTACCCCCTGGGTATCATGGGAAAAAAATGACTGCGGGTGTTTCAAAAAATGGAAAGCCCACTTCTGCAGGCATTTCATTTTGTGAAATGCCCGCATGTATCTTACACGTTGTAAGCATATCTGCAAATACACTACGAAAAAACAAGCAGGGCTTTATGTATAGAAGAAAGCCCTGGCAGCAGGGCATTACACCTGCCAACCAAGGGTGACATCTGAGGTCACCATGTGTAATGCCCTCCTGCTGCAGCTTTCTCCTGCATAAAAACCATATGGTGGGCATTACAGAGAATGTATTGCCTGTTGTACTGGCGGTCGTGCCTGCTGTGCATTTTTGAAAAGTAAATGCCTTACCTGCCCTGTGAACCGGGTTTTTATGAGTGCTTAAGAAACACAGCCACATCAATTATCGTTGTAAGGGTGAATTTGAGACATGAAAACAATATATAAGTAGAGACTTTGACATTGGATTGTAGTGTACCACATGTTGAAAAACATTCCAATGTTATTTCAAATGCAATACAAATTTGTAAATGAAAAATGACTTTGTTTATTCAACATTGGAACTACTATTACAAAAAGTGTAAATGATCTACAAAGACCACTAGTATTATATATACATGCTAAGCCAATGTAATACCCATCCATATGTTGTCATCTACAATTAAGAATTAATCTTTCGATAATGGCACCTAATCCTTAGACCACCTATTATTGTGGAGATCAGATACATTTTGCAAGACTTTGGAAGAGAGTCAAGGGTGACTCATTTATGTCCACATGCTCCCTTGCTCCTGAGCCTCCTCAAGTATCCTTCTTATCTTTATAGAACCTTGATAGACTTAGAAATTTGCTTTCATGGGTTCCTATCTTCCCATGAAAGCTATTTGTGATCAACTACAAGTTCCTATACCATAGACATTTTGTCTATGCTTGTGGATGCTATTCACATGCCTTAGCAAGATTGATACTAATTGCAAAATTTATGCAAAATTTGGTGTGACAACATAAATTGACATCAGTGAAACTAACCACATCTATACCATGTCATATGATTGATGTGCACACAATGGTCCAGTGCTGAATTTTCTAATTTGTTGAGAAAAAGAAAAATCTAATTCAGATTTGTTGTGCATTGACATGTTCTTCATTTGCCAATAACCACATGTTGGTCCATTCTCATCACTAGGAATGTCTTAGGTGCCTATTCTTTAATTGACAGAAATTCCGCAAAAGTGTGCTGAAAATGGACCTCTTCCTTTCACTAGTAACCTGGCCTTGGCTCTCAATAAGTAAAATTTCAAAATCCTAATCAACAATTTCTAAAAAGCTTGAATGCAAGGGGTGCATCTATGGTACTACTTAAGATTCATATTGCTTTACTACTACTATCATACAACTTTGTTCTACTTGAGATTGCACAACAGTCTTATGAGGTTTTAAGTTGGGTTAGAAATGAACTTAAAGCTGTGTTATGAATAATCAAAAGCATGATTTTAATTAACCCAGGCTGTAAGTGTTTAATTTTTTTGTAATAATACACAATTTTCGAAGTTCTGAATGGGCTAAATGATCAATCTCTATGTGTGTCTATCAGGTCAGAAAAGATCAGGAGATAGTGTTTTCTTCCTACCTTTTTTTAGGGAACACAGGCACACATCAAGTGAATGGCTATGACTGAAGACACACTGGCATTTGCCTTATCATCTACCATAGTCATCTTCTAATACTTCTAGTCAGCTCTTGCTTTCTATCAATCCTCCTTTCTACGACACCAACTGCCATGGTGAGTTCCCTGCTCCCAGAACTCTTGGAGCCAACTAGACATTAGGGTTGGCAACATTCTTAACCACATTCCAATCATCAATATCACCACAAATACTACAATCACGAGGAGGTACACTGGCCCTAATAGACACTCACTGAACAACATATTGACTTCAACTAGTAGCACTTGGAACTTGTAAGTGCAACCTCAACTCCACAACGTACTTAACTACCTTGCAACCCTTCATTCACTAAATCACAACTAAACACTCTCATACCTGCCACAAGGCTCCTTCTTCACAGGTTTAGGGCCATTACAAGGGGGAACTAGATAGCTTGTTGGGGGAACATATGTAGCCACCAATTGTGTGCTATTTGCAAGTGTTTTGCTGCAAATAGCTATGCACTGCATCCTGAGAGGGAAATACCACTACAGAAGAAAGCCACAAAAATTTAGAGCAACACCAGAATGAGACAAATCAATGTTATCCTGCAGACCACAGAAGGCAACAGTGGAGTTAATGATCATAAAATTGGACCATTTCTGGCCATTGATCTCCAGCCTTATTAGCCTTAAAAATTACCCTCACTTCATTGATGGATTCAATTGAGGTTAGATCTGGCAAGCTATGATTCCTAAATATTGCATCTCACTCCTCTTTAGAGATGGAAAACCCTCATCTCACTGCCCTGAATAATGAAGTGCATAATCTGTACAGGGGGAACTGAGAAAACAATTAGCAGTGTTTTCATGTTACTGAATAGATCCTCCTAAACTTGCTGATCATGTCCACCATCTAAAACCTTGATAACCACCAAGTTCTATGAGTGTATATACTCATTGCATTCATCAAATGTCTACATGATGGTTTGAGAACATATTGCTGTGAACCTGAAAAAATGCACACTTTTCAGAGCCCTGGAGGAGCCCTGGAACAGTCAAACCATATCTATTGATTGTCTGTTTCTGATTGGCTAGATAGTTTGATTGGTCCAGATGGGTTGCTATTAGTAGACTTCCACCTGTTTGCAGTCCCAATTTCAGTTTTATGGGTGGGGTTGGAAAAAAAAAAGTAACTAAAACTTGGATGTGAGAAATATTTTTGCAGGGTCACATACTGAGCACTGCTGGAGATGCTCTAAGAGCTGACAAGAAACCCTGAACATCACATAAGCAAAGCTCTAAATGACACCCAAAAGGAATTGAAAGAAAAATGCACAGTTGATCGACCATATTGTAATCAGATTTTAAAACTTTGCAATTGTAAAACCTCCAGACTGTCATCCAAACACTCAAGAATCTGACTTGATAATGCCAGCAGTAGTAACACAAGCAATTCTTACTTCCAAAGGTGTCACCGGCCATGCAAAAGAAAAATCAGGCCATCTGCCTTCATGATATGGAAAATGAGACGGTCTTGTGAATATGATATGCAGCTGTCTCCCACTGGAGGTAACTTCTCCAAAACGTGGCATGCTATTGTGCTTGCATTCCCAGATGCAACACTAAATTCTGCAAGCACCACAGTGCCTCTTGCTACCAATGCGTACATTGTCATCTTGTCTCCCATTTTTGGCAATGCATTCGCCAGTCAAAATAGCAATGTAGGATTGTCAAATATGACCATGGGTGCATTCTTAATATTGCAATCTTCAACACCCTCTCAAGCAAGTTAATGCCGCTCTTTTTGTGAGAGCAACAGGATCCACAAAAAAACGCTCCTCAGAATCTCTCTCTCTCTCTCGTGCTGCAGGATTCGGATCTCACTGGTGAAATCTGCAACGCAGGTATGTTTATCTCGATGAACCGAAGCTCGGGGCTAAGAAATTTTCTTCACTCCGTCGCAGATTGCAAGAGCATAATACAAGAGGCACAGAAGCAAGCACACCTTGTTTACTTGGTTGTTTGTTATTTTGTTTCATGTTTCAAGAGGGGGGAAAATGGTGGCAAATTGTGATCTCATAATCAGACCCAATGATAAGCTCAAAATTGCTCAAAATTGGCAGCTTCAACTTATAATATAATGTTGTATTATAATGTATACTAGTGTAGCATGTGCCGTTGGCCCCAGTGTGAACACATTCTTCATTTTTCACATTTTCAAAATTGAAATTTTTTTAATTCGGCAATGTGAACACATTGAGGGCTCACCTGCTTTTTCCTTCCAACCCAATTTTTGCAATTTGTTTGAATTTTCAGCAACAAAATTCACTCAAAAAACAATATTTTTCATGCCTTGGCTCTGAAAATTGTGAAATAAAGTCTATTAAATCTGACTTGTTGATTTCTTTCAACAACACTAAGAACACTCCCAAATTCCAATACGGTTTTAGTTTGGATTTTATTTAGTTTTCATTGAGAAAATGGTTCGATAATCAAGCTTTCACACCATAGCTCCAAATAGTCTCAACCCAAGTCAATGCACCCTTACTCATCAAGAGCTTTCTAAAGATACCAAGAGCATGACATGAAGTGCCATGATTTGGGAGATCTCAATGTTATGAAAAAACAAACTACTAACTACGTAATGTCTTTGCCCTAACATTCAAGAATATTATTGCAAGTGTTATATTAAGTGAGATATATAGGTCATTATCCTTTCATCATTATTTTTGCCTTATTATTATTGTTAGTATTTTTTAGAGAAATTTTATTTTTTACCTATGTGATGGTATTATGTGACATAATCTAGGAGTTTGAATGCAATATATATTGGTTTATGGTCAATTCCATAAGCTTCAACAACTCTTAACGTGCATTGTTGAGTGGGTGCATTTGTCCATATGTGATCAATATGGAATCCATAAATTGTCGTAATTTTTTTAAATTGAAGTTCCATTGAATATTGGTCCATAAAACTTTGGAGTTCATTTGATTGTGTTGAGTTTTGATCAAACATGTTCAAATATTGAAATTGCCAATTATTATTGTGGGACAAGAAATTGGCATTAGATCCAAAAACTTTTGAAGGTGAATTATGAGCATTGACAAGGATAATGTTGAAGGTATGTATATTGCTATTATGTGAATAGCCTTTCTTGTCTTTGCATTGAATGTTGTTGTACTATACTCAACTCCTAAAAAGGTAAAAGTTTCATGTGATGATAAGGTTGTGAAATTGTTATATATAATCATTGTGCCATTTCGATCATTTACATTAATCATTGAATGTGTTGTTGTATCAATGTTCAAAGATGTATTATTAGACGTCAATGTGTTGAAATGTGTTTCATTGAGGTACAATATGTGAGTTGTTTTGATATTGTAATTTGAAAAAACATCATTTTTATGTAAAGGCAATGATCTAGTATTGAAAAAATGAATTAGTATGTGCGAATCACAAAATGTGTGTGGTTTGGGGACAAGTACATCCCATCATGGAATGGTTTGCAATCATTGCATCTCCATGGCAACACTTGGATCAATTTGAAAAAGAATCATCCGCAAAGGTTGTAAAAAAAACAATCTTTTTTCTTAACATGAAATAATGTTGTATATATCAAACCATGTCTATAAACATTAGTAAGATCAAATGCTAAATAATCAGGTGTCAATCCTTGTGTTTGATGTATAGTACATGTTCCAACCAATTGAATGGGAAATTGTGTTATTGTTATAATGTGAGAAGAATTTGAACCAATTTGAATATCTTTGGATATGGGTTCTATTGGTGTCCATGTAGGATGTATTTCATGTTCATACAAATGTGCATTCTTT
>Ga0116227_10008429_pt1 | contig 19435 bp, 15 predicted proteins | sample S1TSphgellanicum_FD_89693 | JGI IMG/M metagenome (GOLD analysis project Ga0116227, IMG submission 89693) | Host-associated microbial communities from peat moss isolated from Minnesota, USA - S1T2_Fb - Sphagnum magellanicum MG | ecosystem: Host-associated > Plants > Peat moss > Unclassified... | reverse complement strand
GGCGAGGAGGAGCGAGAGGGGGAAGGACGGCTGGGGGGTGCCGACGGGGGGCAGCGTGGGGGGGGGGGAGGGGGGGGGGGGGCGGGGCGGGGCGCTCCCCGGGGGGTGGCCCGTTTATCCGCCCCGGGTTTCTATGCATGTGCGGTCCAATAGTGAAAGGCAAGAAGGAGAAGAAAGGGAGGGGAAAGAAGGGGGACCGGGGGGGGGGGTGAAAAACTAAGTATTTCCATGAGAGTTCTTTTCACGAATTCATCTTTTTTGTGGGAGAGAGAATAAAGAGGTAGCTTGCTTTCTTTCTTTCTTTTTAGTGCTTTGTTTTGGCAAAGAAGGGAAGGGGGGTAGTACATAGAGAGATACTAGGAAGGGGAGTTTTTGACACAAAAGCACCTTATTTGGGTGGCTAGCTAGGACTTGGACTTAAAAATCAAAGGAGGCAAAAAGAAAGGGGCCAAAAGGGGGGGGGTGGTGGAGTTGCGTGAGTGTGTGTGGGGTTGGGTTATATTTTGTTATTTTGTTTTGTTTTGTTTTGTTTTGTTTTTTTTTGGTAGGGATTTGTAAGAGGCGAGGGAGGGGTTTTTTGTTTTTGTGGTTTGAACCTTGAACAAACCCTTTGTTTTGCCTTTGTTTTGTTTTTGTTTGTGGTGGGTTTTTTTGTTTGTTTTGAGTGGGGGGTGGAAGAGGGGTTGGTTGGTTGGTTGGTTTGTTTTTGGTTGGTTTGTTTGTTTGTTTTGTTTGTTAGAGCGAAACAATAAGTAAGTAACGAGGATTTGGTTTGTTGGTTCAATATCATCAGCAGCAGCAGCGGCAGGAGCAGCAGCAGCAGCCCAGCCTGGTTTGGTTTGGTTTGGTTTTGGCTTGGCTTTTGGCTGGCCCAGTGTGGGAAGGTGGACGGTAGACCTTTCGACTGGTGTGAAGAAGGCCAACGGTCAGGGCTTATCTCCTGCCTCCCTCCCTCCCTCCCTCCCTTCCTTCCTTCCTTCCTTCCTCCCTCTTCCGTCAGTAAGTTTTTTCAAACTTTTTGAAATTGGTGCTTCCTTGAAACTTGTCATCTCCAATCTTCAGTTTTACAAACCGAAAAACGAAAAAACCACAAAACCGTGGATTCATTGTTTGATTGTTTTGTTTTGTTTTGTTTGTTGAGTTGTTCTTCCTTTGGACTTTTGTTGGGTTTTGTTGGGTTGTTGGTCCTTAGGCTTTTTTGGGTTTTAGTCTTCTTCAAAAATCTCATCTGCAGTTTGTTTGCTTCACAACATCTCATCATACGTACCTACCTACATGTCTCTTCAACTTCCCCTCCCACGCCGTCCCCCCCCCACCCGTCCTTCCTTCTTTTGTTGTTTTTCTGTTCAGCCGTGAAAGCACTGGGGGTGCATTTGGTTTTTTCCTTCCTTTCCCCTTTCGGGATTGAATGAAGGAGATTGATACAAAGCATGATAACAGACAGATACCCTATTTATTTGGTCTGTGATTGTTTCTCCTTTCTTGCTTGCTTGCTTGATTGCTTGCTTTGTTTGTTTGTTTGTTTATTTGGGGATTGAAGTGAGTTTGAGTGCAAGCATGATCACAACATGAATAACATACACCCATTTGCTTTTTGTCAATGTTGAGTGTTTGTTTCGTTCAGAATTGAGGGAGTTTGATGCATGCAATCAAGCAAGCATGATGAGAATGAATTCACCCATTTTGTCTGTGGGTGTGTTTTTGCTCCTTGAGGGATATGAAAGAGTGTTTGATCCAAGCAAGCAAACAAAGCATGATAACCTCACCACCAACCATAATGATTTTTGTATGTTGTTTTTGTTACAACTTTCTGCCCAGGTTGAAGCCTGGAGTGTTTTACTCCTGGAAGCAAGAATGATATATTATTATTATGCTTCTTTTGTCCATTGCTGTTGAAGCTGGGATGTTTTTCTTCTTCTTTTTCTTCCCTTTTGATTTGTTTGTTTTAGTCTGCTTGCTTGGTTTTACTCCAGCACCCACCAGTCCTCACATGACTCCTCCTCCACCTCCTCCTCAGTGTTGCCTTTTGTTTCAGGCTTGCAGCAGTATTTCATGGGGTGTGTGAAGGTTTTGAGTTTTGACCTAGTGTTGGGTTGGTGAGGAAAAAACGTTGGAATAATTTTATTTTCTCTCATGTAAAATCCTTCTTTCTTAGAGTTAGTATGTATGTATGCATGCATGTGTGCATGTATGTATGTGGCCTTGATGTTGTTTGTTGTCTAAGAAACCAGCAAACTGTTTGGGACTTGGAAGTTGTAATCCCCAACCAGCTAAGCTTCACAGTAACTCTTTTTTGGTAGCCCATTTGTGTGTGTCTCCCTGTGGTTGGCTTTGTTTTGCAGCAGCAGTAGTGGCTCATGGTGAGCTTGACACAATTTGGTTGCATTGGTAATAGAGCAACTTTCTTATGGTTCCCTCATTTTGTTTGCAATCCAAGTGATAGATAGAATAAGAGGAGAAATGGCTCTGAGGCAGAATAGGAGAAAATGGCTGTGATGCCCCCCCTATTGAAGATCTGAGCTATGGTTTGGATGGAAGTGATTGGAGCTCTGCTGCTGCCTGTTGAAACCCACCACCCATTGCAGGACAACACAGATAGATAGATAGGTAGGTAGATAGATAGATAGATACCCAGTTTCTCTTTGTCAGCTCAAGTTTTTCTTCCACCCACTACTACTGTAGTGAACTTTGCTGTACTAAGTACATCTCCAGCTTCACCTGCAGGCTTTTCTCCTCATGCTGCTGTTGTTGCCTTTGTGGGATGGGGGCGAAGTGCTTCATTTTTGGGCTGTTTGACTCAGCATTCTATCAGTCTCTTACTGTGAAACCACACTCTTGAAGCCACCGCATGCAAGCAAATGGCATCCTAAGTAGCCGTACACCATGGCAGTTTTGAAACAGGAAGTGATGTGAGTTGCCCATCCTGCAGACAGACAGACAGAAGCAGAATGTAGATTTGACAGTGCCCTTGTGTCCATGTGTGCCCTTGATGTCACTCTTGTAGCTAGCGGTTCTGACTTGTCTTCCCATACTGAGAGAAAGTCCTCCTCCTAGGAAAGGGTGGGTCACCCATCTGCAATCCTAGCAAGAGCGAGTCCTGCTCCTAGGAAAGGGTGGCACCTATCTGCAATCCTAGCAAGAGCACTAATGTGATTTGACCAAATATGTCTGCCTTTCTCTTTCTATCGACATATGTAAAGCACAGTTGCAGAGATTGAAACCTTGTGTATTGTTACCTTCCTGTCTTGTCCGAGTTGTGTGTGTGTGTGTTCATCTCGTGGAATTGAGTCACTTGCACTGCTGCTACCGTCTTTGAGTCTCCATGATTTGTCTGTGTTTTTCAGCTCATGGAGTTCAGAAGCGAAAATTGTGACGTGGGAAAGCCACATCAGTCAGTGTTATGCTCACAGAGGCAGCTGTGGAAGAGATCATTTTTGTCATCTGGTGATGCTTATGATCAGATAATGCATACCTAGAACAAATTCACATTTATAAACCAGCAGATTGATGGGCTTCAACAAGATACAGAAAATGAAACAGATTTGGCATGTTATTGAGCATACCTGTCTGTCTGTTGAGGCTTACTGTCTTTTTTGTCAATGTTGCAGTTACAATGATATGACCTTTGTAACTTTCATCACAATTATAACGACTTCATATCATTGCTTTGGTTTGTTGATTTTGAGCACTTTTCCTTTGTTTGCTGTATTTTTCAAATGAGCTTTGAATAGCTAAGAGTGCAGGGGTGCATGTTTGTTTTGTTTAGCTCATTTGTGATTTACCTGCAGTTTGTACATTAGCAGTAATGTTGTGTTGTTTTTGGTGTGGGCACAGTTGAAGAAGGCATTTCAGATTGCCCACTTCAGACAAGTTTCCTTGCTTGTCTATGTTGTAATAACAGTAGAACCTTCCTTATAGCAATGATCTTAGTAGTGGTGTTAAGCACCTCTACTTGGGGTTACTTTAGAGGTCACGGCTTTTATCTTCTGTTTGATGAAGTGGAGTTGCCTGTTACTTTGCTACATCCCCCCTGTTATGAGTCTTCTGATGTGTGCTGTGGAAGTGTGAGTCTTGCATTCCCAAGTTCTAGTATTGGGTGGGTGTATCTTCTGATCAGTGTATCTCATAGTTTATTATTTGATGCTTGTAGGTGGGAACTGGAAATGTGTGGAAAAAGGGGTATGATTTAAGGAAGTTGATGGAGAATAGGACATGAGAATTTGGTAAGCATTTATCCTCTGTATTGCATTCTACTCTTCATCCAAGCTGGTCTGGATCCCTATCCTCTCCTGGGAGCTGATGAAGTCCATGGGGATGTTATGGTAGCTGCTGGTCACTACCATACATGTTGCTGTTGAAATTCACTAAACATGTGTGACTGTCACTGTTGTTTCAAAGTTCTCCACAGCTTTTTTTAGTGTCTTGTAGGGCTCTGGGTCGCCTTTTTGTTCCTCTTTGCCAATATGTTATCAGACCTGAAATCTATGTAACCTGATTGTTGGGTCATGTCTGAATTGCATTTTCATTGACTTTTGTCAGATGTATGGAGAAGTTCTTGATACTTCTGAAGTTTCTTTGTCAAAGTTGGTGTGGATCACAACACTGTTATTCTCAGATTGGACAAATGTATATGGCTAAAAGTGTGTTTTATTATGTGACCAAATCTGTTTTGAGGGCTGAACTTGTTTTAAGGGGTGTCATGTTTGTGTTTAGTGTTTTTTGGTTTTCTGGTAGGTTCTATATCTTCGTCACTTGTTGCTTGTTTCATGCGTACAACCCTACTACAATTCATCTGACACTACTTGAAACTCTGTGCTGTTGACAGGAGGCTCAGGACATTGAGCAGGTGCTGAAGGTACTAGGACTGGTTCAACACAGGGCAGTTTCACTTCTGGTATTGCAATTCAAGTCCAAAGGGGAAGGAGATTGCTTCAACTAATACTCCTCTTGAGATCACAATATGAGATGGTGGCCAAAGATTTAAGTGATTCGGGAACCCCAGGTACTTCAGAAGCTAGAAAAACAAATCCTGAGATGGAGGCTGATGCCAAATCAGTGCCACCTCCAAAGCGAGGCCGGGGACGTCCTCGAAAAAGTGAGTCTGCCACTCCTGGGGTGCCAAGTGGTGCAACACCTCAAAAACCTGTTCAAGGTCCAACACCTAAGAAGTCTGACACCAAGCCCAAAAGGATAAGGAAGAGAAAAGGTGAATCAGCAGCTCCAGCCATTGTTGATGTGGCTCTTGTAGGCCAGCCAGTGACTGGTGTACTGGATGGGTCTTTTGATGCCGGTTACCTCTTGAGTGTGAGGGTGGGGAATACTAACACTGTTCTTCGTGGTGTTGTCTTTGGACCTGGCTTGTCTTTGCCTATTTCCAAGATGAATGATGTTGCACCAACAGTGAGGCACATCAAGAGAGATGAGACAATTCCCCCACCCCAAGTTCCTGCATTTGCAGCTCCTGCTGCCCCTTCTGTTGTTCCCATGGGCCCGGTGGTGACTGTACCTGCTGCAGTGATTGTCCCAGAGACTGTTCCATCTGCCTCTGCTGTACCACCTGCCGTGCAACTATCTCCAGATGGCAGACTATTACCCAAGTGAATCTGGTCGTTTGCTTGTGCAGTCTGTGGGACCTGAAATGTGTAGTAACACCACCCTTGGCTGTTGTACAACTTATACTTGGAGGTCTTACGTGATACTCTGCGAATCACAATCTCATCCATGAGTGTACATTGTTGCAGTGCAATCGCTGTTTTTGAAACGCTGTCATTTGTTGTATGACAAGCAATAGGTATGTTATATGCTCATTGTGGTGGGTATATGAATGTGCATTTGGTTTGAGGAATTAGCTCAGTAGCTTGAAGTAGGAGAGCTTGTTAGTTTCACCATCATTGTTACCATTCGGAAAGTTGTGGAAATGACTGGCTGGAGGAATCAAGGATCGTCCTTGGTTTGCTTCACATGCAGGAGATTCATTCTCCTAGAATTGTAGCTGTGGCATCATCGTGTAGGAACTGTCAATGGTTTAGAACACATCTGGAACACATCTGCGGCCTTCAACCAGCAGTTGGTTGTACCTGGAGAATTTAAGGTCATTGCTTAATCCTTTTTGTGTGAAACTTTTGGGATGTGAAATATTGGACCTTAAAGAAATCTCCTATTGCAATTTCTGTTTGGTGTGGTTTCTTTGTATGTAACAAGCTCTCTCAGCATCTTCTTGGTTATAATTGTTCATTGCATGTGATTGCAAATTCTCTGCTTTATGTCAATAGCAAAATGAGAGGATTGAGCTTTGAACCTTGTGCTTGATTTAGATTTGGCCTGTTTTGCAGCCATGTTTTCCTTGGAAAAACAAGAGGGTGGAGCTTTTTATTACTACTTGTGTTGTTTTCTTCTCTTGGAGTCCTTTGTTGTTTGCTTTTGCAGCTGTCACTGATTGGTCCTTTGAAGACCACATCTGGACTTGTTGATTTCCTTCAGGCAACTCCTCCTCTGCCATAGCTTTTTGTCAACTCTTTAGAGCAGATCCACCCACACCCAATATGTGAACATGAGGTGTGTGGGTGCAGTTCAAACCTCATGTCCTCAGAGGTTTGAACTGCATGCCCCTGTATAGTTATTATTATATGCTTTACACGTGTTGCAACTTGTTGGAATGGTGGATGTACAAGATCTAACAAAATCAGTCTTGTGTGGTGTGTCAATTCTACAATGTTATACCTTGGTGAAAACAGCCAATATTGCAAAGCAAAGGACATTCTTTGGGTCTTTCTGTTACATGTCTGCAGGACAAGGAAAATCTAGAGTTTACATTTCAGTCCAGCTGTGGGAATTGCAAGTACAGGCTTGGGTACCGAACCCACCATTGCCAACTTTATATTACAGGCTTGGGTACAAACCAGTGTTGGCAGGTTCCGTGGTTTGTAGGGTTAAATGCGGGGTTCACAGGGTTAAATGTGGGGTTCACGTTATTGTGACCCAGACCCAAGTGAGAATCCTTTTGTGCAAACTGGCTCGAGAACTGGATCCTGGAATTACAAAGGAGGTTTTCTTAAAAGGGTTCTCTACGAAATTTGTGTGCAGTTCACTAGTCCCTGTTCAGTGAACAAGTGAATTCATTGTATCCCCATTAGGTTGTGTTCACTATGATCAATGAATTCACTCAAAATCAAAATTTAGTGAAATAAATCACTTGGCGTCCAGTGAAAAGAATCAGCCAACAGTGGGTATAAACCTTTGTCAACTTGCTTTATTTGACACGCTTGACTATTAACTAGTGTTGGGAGCTTCTCTCTTTTTGAAAAGAAATAACTGGCAGCTAAGTGTTGGGTATATGTATCCTTGACTAGCATTTCTCAAAAGTGAAAGAACCAGTTATGATCAATGACAGGTGATGCTGGTTCTCAACATCAAAGCATCAGTTTTGTCCCTTAGCTGGGGTTCTAAAAACATCAAAGAACCAGGACAAAGAACCTACCCTAAACTGCTGGTTCTTTGTCGGTTCTTTCACTTGATAACCACCAGTTCTTTGAAAAAAATTTCGAGAACTTGGAACTGGAAGTTTTCTGAAGCTTTTCAAAAAAAAAACTGGAACAAACCAAACTGAAGGTTAATAGCAAAACCTAAGAACCGCACACAACACTGGTATTGATTATTGACCTTTGAAGGGCAAACCTACTTTATCCTCCAGGCTTTCATATGGTCCCTATGTCAACTTACTTAAATTTACAGTACAGAAAAACAACAAGTAAGTAACAACAGGAATTATGCTAACCATTGTGATTGGTTTATGGACTAGGTTAAGTGGCAAGAGCTGTCAGGTTACTGAAATGTAGTCAAGCTGTGGAGGCAGTGAGACTACATTTGGTAACCCGGCAGCTTCAAGCCAGTTATTGCACATAATTGGGTCATTGAGGGGTGCTGGGCATGTAAAATGAAGGACTAGGTAACTGACTCAAGTTGCCAGGTTACCAAATGTAGTCAAGCTGCTGCTGAGGTGTAGACAAGACTACCAATCAGAGTGCAAGGCACCTCTCAACAACTGGTTACGGGATAGGAACCCAATGAAAATGTGTTTCCTGTCCAGCTACTATCCATCCCTCATACTCAATCCGCCGGTGAGGTGATTGCTGGTTGGCTCTGGCCTGAGCTGGGAACCCGCTCTTGTTGTCCACTTGTCAACACATCATGTTGTGTTGCACCATACATAATCAAATGGTGACTTTTCAAATTCTTGCACTTCACAAATCTGCTGTCTATTGTACAATGCTGGATCTATGGCAGGGGCTTAAACTTCGTTCAAGGAATTTTTTACAGCAACCTAGACCATTGAGTGTCATATTGAGATGCATGTGTGAGTGTCACATCAAAAGTCCTCAGGTAGGTCAAAGTTTAGATCCAAGCTTGAGTAACACTTTGCTTGGTCTCACATGAGACCAATCTAGCTTTGCTATCTCATCATCAATTCCTTGATTTTGGGCTGTACTAATCACAAACTTGCCCTCTTCATGTGTATATGTTTTTATAACATTTTTCAAATGTATTCAAAGTCCTCGTGAAGTGCTGATCAATCGTTGATATGATGTTATAATCACATCGTAATACAATGATTAATCATCACAATGTGTCAAAATGATATCACAACATCATATCAATGATTGTATATGATTGTATCAACATTTCATTAGCATAATCTTAAACACATTGTTAAAGTGTTGTAAAAGCACATATACATGGAGAGCGCAAGTTTGTGTAGTAATGTCTGCCAAACACTTGATTTCGTAAACTTGAAATTCCAATGGTTGTTTTTGTAATTCCATTCATGAATGAGCAGATTGGACCAGATTTATATCTCAAGGCTCAAATAGAGATAAAATCAGTGCAGAAAGGGCTTAGGCTCTTAGGGTTACAAGTCACAAGATTGGAAATTCTTTAGCTGATCCTTCAACAACAATGCAAAATCAGCTCATCAAACTGTAGCATACAGTTTTCACTTTCAAGCAACCCAACATTGCCCACCCCACAGTCAGAGGTTCAGACTTCAACCTTAGAGTCAGAGGTTCAGACTTCAGCCTCTAAGGTGGCACCCCTCCAAAAATTTGTTGAAGCAATGTCAAGTTTTACAAGCAAAACACACAGCACCAAAAAAGAGGCAGTGATCCTTGAGGTAGGTCCAAGTGGGTCAGTGAATAATGGTTCACAAATGTTTGACAGGCGATAGAACATTCAATGTGAACTTTCAAGTTCTTACTTCCCAGTTTGAAGCTTGACATCTGAACTTATCAACTTGTGCAGTTATTGCTTTCTTGCACTTAGAGAAGTTCTATGAACCTGCATAACTAAAATAATAAAAGGAAAACAAAATAAAAACCTTGAATACCAAGTCAACTCCAAATTGATGTCCACCTTAAGGGCAATTACCACAATCAATACTAAATCCTACTTCTTTGACAGAATTTTCCATTTATTTCAGAACTATTTGGACACCCCAACCAGTACACATGGGAAAGACAAGGCAACCAGCAAGAGTCAAAAAAACTTAGATACTCATATTCAAAGTAGTAAAGAACACTTTCAAGAATCAATTGATGCTCTAGATTCATATTTGACAAATTACAACAGAATATTCACTTGTAGCTACACTGCAAGAATGAACTCCTGATAGCCCCAATCCAATTGGAAGTTTCAGTCAGGTTTGACAAAGGTCTTGTGAAGAAGATCCACCATATTTGGAAAATGTGAATGTTTTGTGCCATTGTCTTTATAATGCTCGTCCCTTTTCCAGTGCAGTAGCTGCATCACCTGTTTTGAGTCTAGGAGCAGTCATCACATACCACTGATTGCTTACTGTCATGTTAACTTGGAAAATTTGTAGTGGACAGTAATAGACCTAAACTAACATGACTCAGAAATTCAACCACTCTTGCAAGTGCAGGCATGGCACAGCAGGAATGAAAAATATGAAACAATGCCTGGCAGCACTTTCACATGTTTTTGTCAGAAGATGGTATGTTGGGGATCTTGAGATTTCTCAGCTGACTGGCCTACGACTGCAAATTTGACTACTACCATCTCATTCAGCTCAATGTGCTACTAGTTTGGTCACAGAGGGAAACATACTATGCACACTAGTTGCACTACACTAGTCATCAACGTTAACTCCATGCAAGCCAACCCAATCAGACTGGGACCCGGTGGTCAGTCATCCAAAATGAGGAAACCACTGGGGCTCTCAAGTCCTCAAAATGATAAGGGCAACCCTGTTGCCCATGTTCTGGCCCTGAGAAAGTCTCCACCTCTAGAAAGGCACCAATACCCATGACAGTAAGGAGTCTGGGTCACCCTACTTGGTAGACATTAGGCCATTCTCCTGTACCATGTTGCATGGCAATATTCAAAAGTCTGGTACGAGATGATTTAAGATAGGACACAACTTCACTCCAATCCCTGTTTAACCCAGTGTCATTGAAGCAATCATCCACATGTATATCTTGACAAAACGATCAGCTTCAAAAGGCACTTCATAGTTTGCTTTGCCCTTCTGCTTTTTGGAGAGAAAAAGGGACAAGAGAAAAGTATCTACACAAGAACTGTGATTCCTGTACCAAATTCTTAAGCACAAGAACTGACCACAATCCTCTTTTTCTGAGTAGCATGATAAGAATGACTTACAGCCAGAGCAAACAGGGATAATCAACGTTGATGGTGGAGAAGATCATTGCACTGTTTCTTGAAAGCAATACACTCATCCGCCACAAAATCCCTGACATTATCACCGGAAAAAACAACAGCTCAGTCAGCTGAAGACATTGTACCACATTCCCCTGAGCCAAATTTATGGAATAGCATTCACAAAGGAAACAACAAATCCAATGTTGTAGCTACCTCAATTATGGATATCTGAGCACAGGAGATCAGGGCACCTTCCAAATAGAGACCAGAAATCATACAAGGCATTTACCTTACCCAGACTGGACTTATGTCAGCAAGCAATCTAAGGTTCTCAGTTTCCAACTTCATCATGGAATCACAAAGACAAGAACATAAAAATGTACTCACTTTTGAAATTTTCAACGCTTATGAAAATAATACAATTAGTGTTGAAGCTGCCAAGGTACTAGGGTGCTGCCTAGCATGGAAAATACATTTACTATATACTAAGCTGTAAACTTTCTACAAGCCAACAGAGTTTTGAGAGCGTACATAATGCGTTGTGCCATTTGAGGTGCATCCCACCGTGGACTCCATGGATAATCCATATAAGTACGTGACACAAGTGGCCGCCCTCGTGTGTCAAAGTGCTGCCATGTAACATATAACACCCATTCTGAAAACATGATACCAGTTTTTGGAGCCTAAATTTGCAGCAAAACAAGACTCAGCATCTCTATGATATTGACAAAGTGCTACATGTTGATTGGTTGTCAGTTGGAAGCTAGGACAGCAAGCCTCAAAAGAGGTTCCAGATTTAAAATCTGATGACCCAAACTCGTGATCCACCAAATATACTCTCACCTGTACAAATACATTTTTCCACAATCCATAGCTGGCAAGTTTTCTGACTCCCTGGCTGGATATTAAAATCCTAAATCCTAAACTCATACTAGATTTTGCGTGTTATCCTTCACTCTGTTCCTGGGTACTGAATTGGAACCATTTTCTTTGGCACAGCTGCATCTGGGCACACTGAATTTCTTCAAAAGCATAGGTATCTGAAAGGCTTCTGGTAAGGCATCCCCATCTTGGACAAGAATTGCCCATCTTAGAAATGCAAATGTTGGGTAATAACATAACAACTCCATGATAACCCATCATGCATACATCTTTCAGTTTGTAAGAACAATTAGGTTGGTACTTGTTTGGTAGATATCCGACACCAGTCAACACCACATTCAGAGTACATCAGCAGTAATAAATGATACAGACCTGGGAGCTCTGGAAGGTCAGAGTTGGCTGCACTTTTGGAAACTGAATTGGCAAAGCTAAGTGGACCTACAAAACCACAACACAACACAACAATCAAATTGCAAGAAAGCACCAGCATTAGCCTTTTCTTTCCTGCAAATAGGCAGCATCACAGATAGAAACGTACCAAAAAGGTGAAGGCTCCAGATGAAGCTAGCAATGAAATCCTTCGACAATAGGTCTGGCCGTGACCCACAACATCACCAGTCACACAATTGTTAGAGAGTAAAGGGGGTTCAAGGTGCCCATCTTTCTGTGGACCAATTAAGTATGCAGTTGGACTCCAGAAATGAAGTCCACATGCTCATGACAAAAGACAAGGCCTACTTTGTGAAAGACCCAATAATCCTGGTGAGCAGGAACAAGGAGAGAAACAAAACAGAACCAATGAGAGAGAACACTAAGAACAAAAAGAATCCAACCCGGCAGTGTGGGTACACTATCACTGAAGTTGTCTGCCTGATGGTTGGTATAGATTTTGCAACAGTATGCTCAAAACCTCATGCCACATATTCTGACAGCAATATCCTTGCTGAAAGGAATTTTTTTACTTGCTGGAGAAATCTTTTTGATGTCCAAAGATAATGGGAAGAAGAGACAATATAAACAATCTGAGAGTTGACACCCCCTTCTTGCCTGTAGAGGTGAATGGTCATAAAAGGACCTACCGCATCTGCCTCAAGAGGACGTCCGAAAAAGGGGAACAGTGCCTCCATGAAACTCCTTCGCAAAGCAATTGATGCACGTGCCTCTCGTACCTGATGTCCAAAATCAGACACTGATTTTAAAATGCATCTCATCCTTCCTCTATGAGCTCCCTGATCATGGAAATTGGAAGCCCAGAAATACAAAAGAAGATGAGCCATTAGACCTGCTGTTGAAGTGTCTGTTGCAGAGACGGGATGTACTCCACCAAACATCTGCACCCACTCCTATGATCATCAAGAGGGACACTGTCTCTGCTGATATGATAGGTACTGCCAGTTTCAAAGTTGGATACCAATCATACTTGGCCAATTATGCCCCCAAGGACTCAGCAGCCTTCGGTTCACATGAGTACAAATTATAGGTGAACTCAATGCACTTACAGCTAGTTTTACTAACATGAGGAGCACCTAGCACTGATCTAAATGAAATTGACGTCACAGCCAATTGCAGGTTGCCATTAGCCATGTCAAAGGCTACTGGATTCATGGCAGTCAATTCACTATCCACCCTAATCAACCTCAGTAAATGCTGTGGGGGAACACTCACATGTTCCCAGGCCATACTGGAAGCCTGACATCATCAACATCAAACACCTCGCGCATGGCTGGAGGTGCCACAAGCTTTAGCTGAGGAGGGCCTGCTGATGTTTGGCCCCTTTGCAAAGGGAACTTGACCTGTAGCATCATCATGACAATTTACCCATTCCTCAAGACATACTCAGGGAAACAAAAACCTGCCGAGTACCCACAAATCAATTGGTATTATGTAAGAATACTGCCAATGCCTGTAAACTTAAATAGAAGCACTAATATCCAATGTACATCAAGATCAGGCATATCTCACTGTGCCAAAGATCAGAATGCCACAATACAAAACACAAAAGCTATGGTCCCCGGACTGCATGACACTTGCACCAGTTTCAGTAAAGCTGTAGCTCATGCAATGCAGTTTTAACTAATGGGCACCTGGTGGACCTGCTTAGGTGACCAGGTCATACAGCACAAGCTGCAACAATGCGGACAAGGCTAACCAGTGCCATCCTCATACATAATAAATGCAACTAGCAATCATAAGGAAAAAGAGCCTGAACATGACTCCTAAGAGCCTCAGCAAAAAAGAGGCTAATGGTCAAGAGCCTTACTTGTAATGAAATGTCATTCCAAAGAGTGGATGAAGGAAGATGTGAGCCTGGAAGATGGGGTGCTTCCACCTCAAGGACCAATGGCACAGCAAAATTCACCTCCTCTGACTGTTCTTGCAAGAACACACAATCCTTTATTGGTCACAAGCCATTGGAAAGTATCATCACAAAGTGGTTACGCAAACAAAAGTCAAGTTCTTTTGGCATAGAAGCAGGTCACAGTTGCCATTCTGATGCAGTATGTCAGCATGTGTGAGCATGAAGAACTCACAGCTCAAAGTTTCATATTGCAAAACTCACCCGATCAGATGTAGTAGTTATACACATTTCCAAGCCCTGCAACAAAGAGACTCACCTCCTTTAGAACCAGTTTCATGCATGTATCAAACCAATAAACCCTAAACCCTACCTAAAAAACCAACAATCACAAGTTGAAGTTGGTCTCTCATTGAAAGGACCAAACTGCATCTGCCCATGAGAGACCAATTTGGGTCATCAGATTCTAAATACAGCCTATATTATGATTGATACATCTTATGCATATCAATTAGATTGCAGAGAAATCTGCACAACGACACTCTAAAGGTAATATGAGCATAATTATAACATTATGAGAATCACTCACAAAGTGTAAGACTGTCCCACTTCATCAGAAACAGCAGTGACAAGCTGTCACAAATACCACTGACTTCATTGCCTCCTGGCAGTGGGATTTAACTAAGTCTAGAATAATCAGCCCAAAAATTTCAGGCAAACTATTGTACAGAACCTGCATCCTGAGTTTCTGCCACATTTCCAGAAGCAACAGGAAGACTTGGTCATGATGTTGGCTAGCACCCAGAAGACACACATAACTGATAAATTTGTGCACACCTGGAGACCACTCATGGTGTTAATCTCAAATTTAACTCGAGGATCATTAACAGCCTCAACTCTGTGTCGCTGATAATCCAGATAGGAACCCCTGCCACATGTGCCCACCTTTCCAAATCAACATCCCCTTACTGACATTGTCTCACTGCACTACTCTGGGTTCAAGTCCTTTAGCACCAACAACTTGAAATGAAATTTCTGCAGCTTTTGGTCAATGGAGCGCTCTGTTTTAAATTGTAAGCCTTCAGGCATCCCAGCCCTCATAGACAGAATCAAACATGATCTCTCTCCCCGAATTATGCAGCATCCACCAAACTATTGATAACATGGTACAGGAATTTTAGTCCAAAAGACCATTATTTCTCACCATCAAGCACAATGTAGTATCTTGGAAATAGCACAAATGGAGACAACCAAAAGTTTAGTTTCAAAAAAAGGAAGCAAACTGACTGACTTTATTATGGAGAGTTCATGACAGTTTGTGAGTGGTGACAAACATTCAAATATGAGTATTACCATTTGATCAGGATCAATGGGATCTTTCTTAAGAGACACAAGGTTGTCAATTCACAGAAAAGTGAAGAACCCATCAACTTCCCCACAAACATGCAACTTCACAAACACAAAGAAGGCACAGGCATATTGGTTCTTGTATACGCTTGATTCCCATAACATGAAGCAAAAAGTCATACCTTGTCACAAGGATAAGTTTCAAAAGACTGTTGGGTTCTGTGACTGTCCAATCTCGAAGAAAAGAGCCTGGTGAAAACTCACTACTATTTGCAAGCGGTTGAAAGCTCTCATCATCCACACCAAATATAATATCTGGTGCCACCTTTGCATCAAGGCCATTGAACACCACCTCCCCTGCCATGCAAGCTCTTTCAAAACTACAGCACAAAGCAACCCCAATCAAAGATCATCCTTGTTGAGCAGCTGCTAACAGCAATACAGCAGAATTGCCATTCATCCAGCTTTGGAATGGGTGCAAGAGATGAAATTCTGGGCCCAGGCTTTGACTCTAGCTCCTGGCCCTGAACACTATGGTGGCTCTAAATTTCCTACCTGGTGCCCTCTTCCATTCAACAGAATGTCCTCAGCAACAAATGTTTCATTTCTACAGGCTGCACACAATTCTTGTGACTGTATTCCCAAATCATTTTGTGTCACTTTCTCACAACCAAAAAAACACGGAATTACCATGGTCCCAATCATGCATACCAGGCTTACACTGGATCTAACCTTTCAAAGTGATATCTGATATTCATGAAATTTTGACTTTATAACTCCTCCAGGTCCTACACTTAATATAGTGGCCACTATCACTCTTCACACAAGCAATTGTCAGACCATCAATTGAATGTCTGTAACATTGTGGGATCCTATGTCGTCTATGACCTGAAAACTACACATGTGAATGACTTTTTGACAATGAGGTATGAAATTCAGTGGTTTATACTATGAAAGCCATGGTCCCAAACATGCATACCAGGCATGGCAATGTCATACTCACTTCCATTGCCCACTTCAATGAACAAGGCTTGAGGTTATAATAATGAAGTCCTCCTAGAGTCACAAGAAGAGTTTCCCAACAGATTTTCTGCTAAGGTTGGCAAGGCATGTCTCACATGTTCATTTTGTGTCTCAGGCAGACAATAGCTTTGACATCCTGTGATTTCGGGTCAACTGGCTAGGAAATTTGTAAAAGCACAGGTTGTAGTAATATATATGTGCAACAATGATGAATACAGAAGGAGAAGAGCTGTGAATCAGAAGATGAACAACATACACTTGACATTGGAAAGGCAGCAGGGAATGAGCACTGTGAACCGATCCATGACATGCCCACCACGAGTGCCTGCTCTCAAATTCTCAACCTGCAGACATTTGTGTTCAATTCATTCATCAGTCACATCCTTAAATAGTCTCGATTCAAAATCATCATGGACAAGATCCCTGCAAACCTGCAAGTGGAATTGCATTCAAATCCAAACTAATAGGTGTGTGGCAGATATTACAATAAGCATCACCTCAGATATAATTGCAGTCAGTGCATGAAGGGACTTCCAAGCCCTGGGGTAGGATCTGGGGAGTTATAGCAACCCACGCTAGGCGGTTTAGGGCTCATAGGTTAGTAGTCAGGGTCCTGTGAACCCAGGTGGCTTTATGGCCTTTGAAAGGAGGTATCTGTATTCATAGCTACAGATATTACCTGAGAACGACCCTCTAAGAAAACAGGAAATGCGAGGAAAAACAAGAAAACTACGAAAGTCACACAACCCACACAAAGACGAACTCGACAATTGATGGCAGTAACCCTAACCCTAAAACTATCGAGCTCACGAGGACACAGAAGGAGCGCATGACGAGCACTAAGTTGACACATAAGCGATCTCTGCCGAGAAGAACAGTGTTGCATCCGGACTCTAACCCCTCGCCTTAAAATTGCACAACCAGCAGCCAATAAGTGCAACGTAGAAAGAGGCAGAGGAGGGGAACAGATGACGACAACGAACCTTTAACGGAAGTGGAGCATTGTTCCGGAGATACTCGATCTGCGCGTGAAGCCAAGTTGGAACAGCGCGCGCATCCATGACTGTAGCTGCACTCCTACTGCCGCTACTTAGGAGGAAGGATTCGTCACAGCAGCGCGAGCATGTGCGTGCCCGCGCCCCTCCGTCTCTTCCTCTTCCTCTCTCTCCTCTCCGTCCCTCTCTGCTTCTCTCGTGTTTTCTTCGACCAACGCTTCAAAACCCTAAAAGAAGCCCACAACGAGTCCCAAACAAAATCACTAAAGAAAGAAAAATCAACCACTCAAGAAATTCACTAAAGAAATTTAAAAATCAACATTAAGAAATTCATTTGTGTCACAATTATTCTCAATATAAAAAATTAATTAATTTTTTTTAAATGAACCTTTTAATGTACACACCTTAAGGATTTCTCAAAACTCATGAATCCTTTGTATTCATAATTATTTATTAGTGCCAAATAAGCTATGTTATGATGCATTCACACTTGTTGTTAAGTCATGTTAAATGGAAAATCTAGGTGGCATCCTAGGTGGCACCTTATGATTAATGGGCAATAACTTCATGTTAAGTATGAATGTTAGCTCTTGACATAAAATGTTTATAGTAAAGTTAAGTGTAATGACTAGCATGGGTGTTAGGGGGGACTCAACACTAAAAGTCCCCTAACAACACCCAAGTGTGAATACACCTCTAGTATGGTGGTAATAATAATAAATACCCTTACAAAATGGGCTCAATGGAACATACAAGTGTTATTCAAAAAATGTGAATTCATTTTTTTTTTTTAATTTCATTTTTCATTGAACTATTGGTTTGAACTTGTCACGAGGTGCAAAGTCATTATGCAATGAACCATGAATCACTTGTTTATTTGTTTATTTAAATTTATTATGTTTTTTAGTTGGTTTTTCATCAATTTTTTTCTCCTATGAAATTCTTGTTGGGCAAAAGTCTATTTTTAAAACTAACTCTAAACATAAAAACCACAAGGTGTAGCAAAAATATGATCATTCTCTTTAAATGGTTTTTTCAAATATAAAAAAAATGTTGATATTTGTTTAGTCAAAATTTTAAATGGTTTGAAAATATAATCATGTTAATATTTTATAGTATCTTATTAGTGTTTTTTTTTTTGGGGGCAAATGTTCACAACTTGGTGAGGAACAAAAAAAGAAATTACAAAAAGTCAAAAGGCTTTTTTCAAAAGAAATGGAGGAGAAGGGGAGGGAGGCAAATCACCACATTATGAGAAAAAAAATCTTAAGAAATAGGAATATCAAAAACCTCTATTAGACCATGCTTGACATCTCATCAAATTTGGTTCATTACTATTGTTATGGTCACCAATCCACTTACTTGACAAATTTGAAAAAAAAATTGTATTTTACAATTTTTCACCTTAGATAATATGCCAATATTGTCTTGTTTGTCAATTAACTAAGTAAATTAGTTGACTTTTACAAATGAATATTTGATAATTAATGAATTAGCACATTGAGTCTTTCAATATGAAAAATCTATAGATTTTTTCATTATCCAAGTTGTTCATTAAATCATGTGTTCTTTCATTGGGTATTTAGTTTAGGTTTTTGAATCTCATGTTTATGTGGACTTGACATGTCCATGCACTAATGTAAATTCTAAATATGAAGTTACACTGACAATGTTTAAATTATATTAGAGCTTGGGATAATAGAGTGTGTGAACAGAATTCCAAATGTTAAGATATAAAGATTTTATGACCTTGGTTCTAAAGGAACTACATCATCATCATCATCATCATCATCATTACTTATAGTAAAGGAACGATGGTACCGACAATGAAGCCGCCCCTGAAGCCGCCCGATGAAGCCGCCCCTGAAGCCGCCCCTGAACCCGCGCGTCTCATCATCCGTCCCGCCATCCTTCCTCTGTCCATCCGTGTGTGTGGACAGGTGTGTTATCTTTCCCATATCGACAATGAAGTCGCCCCTGAAGCCGCCCCTGAAGCCGCCCGATGAAGCCGCGCATCTCGTCATCCGTCCCGCCATCCCTCCTCTGTCCATCCGTGTGTGTGGACAGGTGTGTTATCTTTCCCATATTTTTTTTAAATACATATGACACTGCACAGCAAGTTTCTGGCCACCAAGAATGGGAAGGAAATAAACCAGGAATGGCCCTCCATCCATGTCCCTATTTAGATATATCATCATCCTCCATGTGCTGCTTGCTTGCT
>Ga0116227_10008428_pt1 | contig 19437 bp, 15 predicted proteins | sample S1TSphgellanicum_FD_89693 | JGI IMG/M metagenome (GOLD analysis project Ga0116227, IMG submission 89693) | Host-associated microbial communities from peat moss isolated from Minnesota, USA - S1T2_Fb - Sphagnum magellanicum MG | ecosystem: Host-associated > Plants > Peat moss > Unclassified... | reverse complement strand
GAGAATCACCTCGCCGCAATTCTCCCAGGCCTTCGCGGCGATGGCCGCGGTGGGAAGAATTTTCAGCAACCGGCCAATTTCGTCAATGGTCGCCAGGGCGAGCTTGCGGGAGGTGGTAAGGAGTATCGCGGGCGAATCCGGCCCATGCTCCGCCTGGCCGAGCAGGTCGGTCGCACAGAGTTCGGCGTCCACCGTATCATCGGCGATCACCAGGGTTTCGGTAGGGCCGGCGAACAAATCGATGCCGACGCGGCCGAAGAGCTGGCGCTTGGCTTCGGCAACATAGGCATTGCCGGGCCCAACCAGCATATCCACTGGCGCCAGCGACGCCGTGCCAAGGGCCATGGCGCCGACGGCCTGTACGCCGCCAAGGGAGTATATTTCGTCCGCGCCCGCGAAATGCTGGGCGGCGATGATGGCGGCGGGAAGCTTGCCCTGATACGGCGGCGCGCAGGTGATGATGCGCGGCACGCCGGCCACCTTGGCGGTAACCACCGACATATGCGCCGAGGCGAGCAGCGGATATTTGCCGCCCGGCACGTAGCAGCCGACCGATTCAATGGGGATGTTTCTGTGGCCGAGGATGATTCCGGGCAGGGTTTCAACCTCCAGATCCAGCAGGCATTCGCGCTGTTTTTGGGCGAAATTGCGCACCTGCGCCTGAGCGTATTTGATGTCGGAAATATTCTCCGCGGAAAGCTCGCTGATCGCGGCTTTTATTTCGGCATCGGTCAACCGGTAATCGGCGCGGTCCCATTTGTCGAACTTAATGGAAAGTTCGCGCACCGCCGCATCGCCACGATTTTGGATGTCGGCGAGGATGCCCTCGACGATGGCGCGTACTTGGGCGTCCGCGTTGGCCTGAGCAGCCAGTTCCCGTCCGTGTTTCAACCATTCCGCCACGTCAGCAATCCTCTCCAGAAACAGTGTTCATCATTGCATCATTCCGATTGCGCGGGAGAAAAAGTCCGGGCCGCCGAAATTGCCGGATTTCAGGGCCATCAGCATTGCGGTGCCGATTCCGCGTAGCAGCGGCACCCCGGGGGCGATTTCCTGGCCCACGGCGAAAGCTGGAATACCGAGACGGTCGACGATGGCGCCCGAAGTTTCGCCGCCGCCGATGGCGAGCCGCCGCACGCCGTGCCGCACGAGACCGGCGGCAATCGCGGCCATGCTTTGCTCAATGATGTGGCCGGCCCCGCCGCCATGGCGTGACTGCAGGGTGGCGACCTGTTCCGGGGCAGCGCTGCTGGCGATGAGAACCGGGCCGGCTTGCAGGCGCACGGCCGCCCAGGCAATGGCCTGGTCGATCGCGGCGGCGCTTTCAAAGAGGCTGTCGGTATCCAGGCGCAGCACCGGCATTTTTTCTCCGGCTCTGGCGATTTGTTCGAGCGAGGCCTGCGAGCAACTGCCGACCAGGCACGCCGCATGGCCGCCCACCGGGCTGCCGGCGGTTTCGATAACTTTGCCTTTCGCCCGGCCGGTGGTAACCAAGGCACGAGCAAGGCCAAGGCCAAGTCCGGAAGCGCCAACCGAGAGTGGCTGGTCCAGGACCGCAAGGCCGATGGCCTCAAGGTCACGCTCAAACACCGCGTCGGCGATCGCAACGGGGCAGCCGGCTTCCGCCAGTTCGGCCTGTTTGGCGCGGATGGCCGCGGCACCTAGCGCCACGGTGGACTCAGCGACCAGCCCGATTTCGGTATCGCCGCTTTGGCGCGCCAGGACGCGGACGAGGTTGGACTCCCGCATCGGGTTCAGCGGATGGTCCTTCATCGGGCTTTCATGCAGCAGTACGGAATGGACAAATAAATGGCCCTGATAGACGGTGCGGCCGGTGGCGGGAAAAGCCGGCGTCACCAGCACGGGGGAAGCGGCCCGCAGGGCGTTGATAACAGGGCCGATGTTGCCTGCATCGGTTGAATCGAAGGTAGAACAGATTTTGAACAGGATGTGAGCGGCACCTTGCGCCCGCAGCCAGCGTTCGGCGCCCTGGCAGGCCGCAACCGCCTCGGCGGCGGGTATCGAGCGTGTTTTCAGCGACACGACAACCGCCTCAACCGCGTCAAGATTCAGCGTTTCGTCCGGTACCCCGATGGTCTGCACTGTCGCCAGGCCGTTGCGCGTGAGGGTGTTTGCGAGGTCCGAAGCACCAGTGTAGTCATCGGCGATGCAGCCGAGTGCCAGGGTCATGACACTGCGCCGAATCGGCGGAGCCAGCCCAGCCCGGCGAGCGTACCGGCTTTCGGGTTGTATTCGCAGCCGACGAATCCGTCGTACTGCATCTCACCCAGCATTTTGAAAAGGTATGGATAGTTCACTTCGCCGATGTCCGGTTCATGGCGTTCGGGCACCCCGGCGATCTGGATATGACCGATCATCGGCATCAGGCGTCTTAGCGCCATTGCAATGTCGCCATGTATAATCTGGCGGTGATAAATATCGAATTGCAGCCGCAGATTGGGTAAAGCGAGGTCGGTTATGAGCCGTTCGGCAGTACTGAAATCATCCAGAAAATAGCCCGGCATGTTTCGGGGGTTGATCGGCTCCAGCAGCAGCTCGATGTTTTTCTCCGCCAGCGCTTCGGCGGCGGCGGTTACGGCGCGGCGGTAGGCCGCCTGGGATTCCGGGGCGCGAGGGTCGGCATTTCCGGCCATTAAATGCAAACGCTTAACACCCGTGGCCTCGGCATACCGAAGTGCGGTCGCCACACCCTCCATCACCTCGTCGCAGCGGTCCGGCAGGGCCGCGACCCCACGATCCCCCGCCGCCCAGTCGCCCGGCGGCATGTTAAACAGGGCCTGGGTGAGCCCGTTGCTCCGCAACCGTTCAGCGATCGCCTCTGGCGGGTAATCATACGGGAAGAGATATTCGACAGCCTGAAACCCGGCATCGGCGGCGGCACGAAAACGGTCCAGAAACGGCCACTCAGTGAACATCATCGTCAGGTTGGCGGCGAACTTCGGCATTATGCGCAATGTCTCTCCCGAATGCGCCGAGGCGCGCGCTGATCATGACTGTCAGCGCTTACATTCTCACTAAGCCAGCTCACGCGATCTGCCAAGGAAAAAATGTAAGCGCTATCATTTTGCGGTTTGCTGGGCAAATGATGGCTTATAAAGCGGCCCCAGGTTTTACGGCTTTGTTGGGGTCAACCGGCCCTATGTCGTCAGGCTTTGCGCACACTTGTCATCAGATAGGTACAATCGACGTGACTTTCGTTCTCGAACCGGTACGATGTTTTGAGATCGAAGTACATCGCGTCGCCTTCCTCCAGCACATAGGCGGTGCTGCCGAGGTAAACGGTCAAACAGCCACTCGTCACGACGAGATACTTGTCGGTGGCGACCGCATAGACCGGCAATTCGCCGGAGCCGGCGCCAGGCGGGATGATGTGAAGGACGACTTCCACCCGATGGTCCGCATGCGCCGGCGACAGTAGATGCCTTTGGAAACCTGTCTCCGGGTCCAGAAACGTGACGCGATCTTTCACCCGAATGATGGCAACACTTTCGTCGGAAGGGACCGCGCCGATCAACGCGGACGTCGTCGTCCCCAAGCCGCGGGCGATCGCGATCAAAACGCCAAGGGTCGGCGATTTCTCACCTCTTTCGACTTTGGAAAGCATGGCACGGCTGACACCTGACAGTTCAGACACGGCTTCCAGCGTCAGTCCAGCCGCCCGCCGCGCCGCTTTTATGCGGGCGCCCGCCTCGGCCGCCACCCTCGCAGCGCCTGCCCGCCCGGGCGCGATGATGTTCGGCTCATGCCGGGCATCCATGCCCGGATTGGACCTGGCCGCCGCGGTCATTTGATCAGCCTGGCTCAATGTCTTCAGCAAGTCTATTCAACTCCTCTAAACCATCCGCTCATCCAAACTGGAACCCCATCAGGGCCCGGTGGAAGCGGAAAGGATAGATCAAAAATTGTTCTTCCATGGTAGAAAAATCAATGTATAAAACCTCGAAATGGCCCAGGATGGCGACCCGCAGATTTGTTGCCGCGGATCCGGCGGGTGAGCAGACCACGGGAATTTCGTAACCACCAAATCCATATTGCATAAAAAAAATCGACGGCCTATCGAATTTTTTCTTCCATAGTAGAAAAAATTCGTGTAGCAGATATTCCATCGCTCGAAGAATTTAGTCGGGGCGATGCTACCAAAGATCGCCAAAATAGCGGCGGCAGGTAAGGGGGTAACGTGACCAAAGAGCTGCAGGACGGCCCTCTTTCGGGGCTGCAGGTCGTCGAACTTGGGTCGTTCATCGCGGGTCCGTTCTGCGGCCAACTGCTCGCGGACCTTGGTGCTCAGGTCATCAAGGTCGAGCCGCCAGGAACCGGCGACACGATGCGCCAGTGGGGGCAGCAAAAATCGTCGAATGGTCTTTCTCTCTGGTGGCCGATCATTGGCCGCAACAAGCTGAGCGTTACGATTGATTTGCGGGTTCCGGAAGGCCAGGCGCTCGCCCGTGATTTGATTTCGCAAGCCGATGTGCTGGTTGAAAATTTTCGCCCTGGTACACTGGAATCCTGGAATCTCGCGCCCGAAACGCTACGGCTGGACAATCCGGGGCTGGTGATTGCCCGCGTGTCGGGATACGGCCAGACAGGTCCCTACAATATGAAGGCCGGTTTCGCGGCGGCCGCAGAAGCTGCCGCCGGATTGCGGCATTTGACCGGCTACCCCGACCGGATCCCGACACGCGTCGGGATTTCGATCGGCGATTCCCTCGCCGGGTTGCACGCGGCACTGGGCGTGCTTGCCGCCCTGGTCGCGCGGCCGGCACGAGATGGTCGCGGCCAGATCGTCGATGCCGCCATCACCGAGAGCGTGCTTTCCGTCATGGAAAGCGTGATATCCGAATGCGCGGTCACCGGCGCGGTCCGCGCGCGTACCGGGCCAATTCTGCCAAAGATCGCGCCTTCCAATCTGTACCCAACCCAAGACGGCACCTACGCGATTATCGCCGCCAATGGTGATGGCTTATTCAAACGTCTTGTCGCCGCCATGGGGCAGCCGGAACTGGCCGTTGACCCGCGCTACGCCACGCATATCGCCCGCGGCGAGCGGCAGGCCGAGCTGGACGAGCTGATTTCCGCCTGGACGATCACGAAGCCGATCGTCGAAATCGTCGCGCTGATGGACCAGCATGGCGTCCCCGCGGGCCCGGTGAATGACGCCGCGGCCGTGCTGCGCGATCCGCATTTTCGCGAGCGCGCGGCACTCGTTGAAACCGAGACTGCCGAAGGCGTGCGCGTTACCATGCAAGGAGTTGCGCCAAAATTCTCGGACACGCCGGCGCGCGTGCGTTGGGCGGGCCCGAGTCTTGGGCAACATACCGATGAGGTATTGCTGGAACAGTTGCGGCTTGGGCCCGACCGTGTCGCAGCACTGCGGGCGGGAGGCGTGATATGAGCCAGTCCGCCCGGCCCACGCGCGTCAAAATCGTCGAGCTCGGCCCGCGTGATGGGCTGCAAAACGAAAAACAGCTTGTTTCGGTCGCGGCAAAGGTCGCGCTGATCGAGGCCCTGGCCGAGGCCGGTTGCGATGCCATCGAGGCTGGCAGCTTCGTCTCGGCTAGATGGGTTCCGCAGATGGCAGATACCGAGGAGGTGCTGCGCCGGCTGCACCGGCACGCCGGTGTTTCATACCTGGCGCTGGCGCCAACCGCCGCCCAAGTTGCCAAGGCCGTGGATGCGGGGCTGGACGCGGTCGCGGTATTCCCGGCGGCGACTGAGACATTTTCCCGCAAAAATCTGAACGCATCGATCGACGAAGCGCTTCGCCGCAGCGCCGATGTTGCCCGCGTCGCGCTGGGCGCCGGGCTGCGGGTGCGCGGCTATGTCTCCTGCGCCATCCACTGCCCGTTTGAAGGCTGGGTCGACCCAAAGATTGCCGCCCGGCTGGCCGCGGCGCTGCGCGACATGGGCTGCTACGAAGTTTCGCTCTGCGACACCACGGGTGCCGGCACCGCCGACCGCGCGCGGGCGATGGTGGAGGAGGCCGCAATGATCCTGCCGATGGAATCGATCGCGGTGCATTTTCACGATACCTACGGCCAGGCACTGGCCAACACGGCTGCCTGCCTGGACCTTGGCGTGGCGACCATCGACAGCGCGGTCGCCGGCCTCGGCGGCTGCCCGTTCGCGCCAGGCGCCGCCGGCAATCTTGCCACCGAAGACCTGCTCTACATGCTCGACGGCCTCGGCATTGAGACGGGCATCGACATCAACAAACTCGCCGCCGCCGGCCGCGCGATCATGCGAGAGCTTGGCCGCGCATCGACCAGCCGCGTCGCCACGGTGCTGGCCGGGCGCCAGACCGGCGCGCCGGGGCCCACCGAGCCAGCGGCCGCCGCAACATTGTAAACACGACCCCGCCAAATCAGGGCGCCAACAAGGAGGAACGTAAATGGGAATTTTGTTTCAGGATGTCAGCCGCCGGCAGGTGATGAAGGGCGGCGCGAAAGCCGTCGGCGCCATTACCATCTCAACGGCAATCGGTGGCCGCATGGCGCACGCGACTGTCGATACGTCGCAGTTCGCGCAGAACGGCAAGGTCAAGTTTGGCACCATCCTGCCGCTCTCCGGCGACTTCACGGTGGTCAGCCAGCCATGGATCCACGCGATCAAGATTGCCATCGATGAGGTCAACGCCGCCGGGGGCGTGAAGGTGAACGGAACGTCCTACCAGATCGACAACCCGATCGGCGATGAGATGTACACTGCCGCCGGCGCGCTTTCCGCCTATAAATCGATGGTCGCCGATGGTTGTCATTATTATGGCGGGCTGGTCTCGATTCCCGGCCAGGCGGCGGTCCAGGGTGTCAACATCGGCACCGATTCGCTGATCGTCGAGGCGCTGACCGGCAAGGATCTTTCGCTGACCAACAACAATCTCCGCTTCTTCGAGTATTCGCTGGCGCAGGCCACCGGCCCCTACATGGCGGACTATGCCTTCAACGTTTTGAAGGTACGCAAAGCCGGCAGCATCGAGATCGCCAACACCTGGGGCGAAGATTTTTTCAAATCCTTCGCCGCCACCTTTCAGGAGCTCGGCGGCCAGGTCGTCTCGCGTAGCTATATGGAAATCACCCAGACGGACTACTCGGCGCAGATTTCCGACCTTCTCAACTCCGGCGCCGACATGCTCTACATCATCGTCGGTGACGGTCCTGGTACCGCTATCGGTGTGCAGGCGCGGCAGGGCGGGCTGACGAACATTCCATTCCTGGCGGAAGGCGCATGGGGTCCCGAGATGCTGCAGCAGGGCGATGGCGGGACCAGCCTGGATGGCACCGTGTACCCTGGCGCCCGCCCGTATGTCATTTGGGATGCGCAACATCAGGCCTACAGCGACAAGCTGCATGCCGATGCCGGCATCTGGCTGAACAACTGGTTCTGGCACGGCTATGAGTCGACCAAGATTGTGCTTTGGGCCATGGAAAAAGCCAATTCTCTCGACCCGCGGGATGTCGTCAAGGCGATCCCGGCGGTGGTGGACGAGCGCGGCAAGGGCTTGATGATCCGCGCCCAGGGTACGGTGGTGACCGCGGATAAAGGCGTTTTTCTGAAAATCCCGATGTATCTGGGACGATTCAATTCTAAGGCCGACTTCCTGCATGAAACCACGCTGGTGCCGGTGCAAGAGGCGAAATATCTTGGCTTCCCGGGCTGGATGCCCGCGAACTGGGCCGGGTACACGGCGAGCCCTGATGACAAGTCCGTGAACTGGTACCCGACAATGAGCGAGCTTACAAAAATGCGTTCCGACGCCGGTGAGGACAATGCGAGCGTCGGGCTTTAACGCGAGATGAGTCACCACGTGCAACAAACGCGGCTTGAGAGACTGTATCGCTTCGCGATGCAGTCTCTCGCCAAGTTATGCTAGGGGCAGGAGAAAAAATGCATTTGTTCGTACAGCAGATCATCAACGGAATTCTCCTCGGCGGCATGTTCGCGCTGATGTCCATCGGGCTAAGCATGATCTTTGGTATCATGAAGACGGCCAACTTCGCCTACGGCAGCCTGTACATGCTGGGCGGCTACGTCGCCTACTGGTCGTCCGTCCTGCTACAGGCGCCGTTCCTGGTTGCGGTGGTCATTGCGTTTGTGGTCATGTTCGGCGCCGGCGTCATCGTCGAGTATTTCGGATTCGCGCCGTTGCGCGGCAATGAAGATGCGGCGCTGATTTTTGGACTTGGATTGTCCCTGGTGATTCGTGGTGGTGCCACCATCGCGTGGGGGTCGCAGAATCGTTTCATCATGAGCCCATTTGAAGGTGCCGTCTTCTTTGGGCATTTCGTGGTGCCGGCGGCGCGATTCTGGGCTGGGCTGGTGAGTCTGGCGATCGTGGGGGCGGTTTATTTCATGATCGAGCGAACGCGGCTTGGCCGCGTGTTGCGGGCGGTTTCCGACGATTCTCGCCGGGCGTCCCTGCTCGGAATCAATACCAAAGCGCAGTTTTGCTTTGTTTTCGGTCTCGGAACGGCGCTGTCGGCGCTTGCATGCGTGTTCCTGATTCCGGTGTTCAGCCTGTTGCCGGATGTTGATGACACCGCTCTCTACATCGGGTTCGCGGTGGTCATCCTGGGAGGCCTCGGCAGCATTCCAGGATGTATCGTTGGGGCAATGATCCTGGGTCTCGTGAACGTCATGGCGTTTGCCTACACTGATTCCTCGATCGCGCCGATCTTTCCACTTGCAATCCTGATCCTCACGCTGATGTTGCGGCCGCAAGGCCTGCTTGGCAAGAAAGGGCGCCTTGCATGAGCGGCGCCGCCACTGATCTTGGTTTGGGCGCTTCCCGGCGGTCAGGCGGTCCGGCGCGGAGTGCCGCCGCGTTCAGCAAGGGCAGGCCGGTTGCCGACAACCCACTCCGGCGAATCAGGCTGGGCGGCTACATCGCCGTTGCGGTGATTGTCATCGCGGCGCCGATGCTTTTCAGCTCGATCTATGATCTGAACGTGATCGTCACCGCGGCCACCAACGTGATTCTGGCAACCGGATTGGCGATCGTCGTCAGGGCTGGGCGCCTGTCGCTTGCTCAGGCGACGTTCGGCGGGCTGGGCGGTTACACATCGGGGCTGTTGGTGATGCAGGCGGGCTGGTCTTATTGGCCGGCCCTGCTGGCCGCCGGCGTCTGCGCTGGCCTGATCGGCGTGCTGCTTGGCCTGACGAGCCTTAAGCTGCGAGGTTTTTATTTCGCGATTGCGACCTTCACCTTCAGCCAGATGGTCATCATCGCCCTTAGTGCATCATCCGGCGTGACCGGCGGGCAGAGCGGCATGTTCGGCCTGCCGAATCCGCCGCCGATCGGGCCGTTCAACTTTGCCGACCCCCGCGTGTACTATTATTTTGCGGTGCTCGTTGCGCTCGCGGCCATCGGCGTACGCTATGCCTGTACATCAGGCTTGCGGTTTGGCCGCGCCCTCACCGTTTTGGGAGAAGACGAAGTCCTTGCAAGCGCCCTGGGCGTACCGGCAACGCCGTACCGGCTGGCGGCTTTCGGAATCTCAAGCTTCATCGGCGGCATCGGCGGCAGCCTCTATGCGCATTTCATTCAAGGCATTTCACCCCCCGATATTGCGCCATCCGTATCCGTTTTCGTCCTCGTGATGGTCATGGCGGGCGGATCGCGCACGCTGATGGGACCGGTCATCGGCGCGGTGGTACTTACGTTTATTCCGGAGCTGCTGCGCGCGAGCGCGCAATGGTCGATGGTATTCTACGGCCTGTTCCTGATCGCCTATGTGTTTCTGTTCCGTGATGGGTTGCTGCCGTTGCTGGACCGTACGGTCGCCCGGCTCGTCGTCAACAATCGCGGCAAATCCCGAGACCCGGTTTCCGCCGCCGCCGAACCCATGGCGAACTGGGACGTCGCGCCGCGCTTGCCAAGACACGCTGAGGCGACCGAGATCCTGGCCTTGCGCGGCGTTCGTTGCGCTTTTGGCGACAACGTCGTTCTCAAGAACGTTTCGCTTTCCCTCCAGACTGGGGAAATGCACGGTCTGATCGGCCCAAATGGTGCCGGCAAGACAACGCTTTTTAATCTCGTAACAGGTGTTTCGCCATTATCGGGCGGCGAGGTCCTGGTCAGGGGCGCCAGCGTCAGGCCGCGCCCGGCCACCATGGCGCGCGCCGGCCTTGCCCGCACCTTCCAGAATCCGCGCGTTCTCGAATCACGAAGCGTGCGCGAGAACATCGCGCTGGCCGCGGAACTATGCGGACGCGCCGGCAATCTGGAGTATCTGGACTGGGTGGTGGATGTCAGCGGTTTGTCCTTGTTGATCGACGTGCAAGCCGGGACGCTGACGCATTACGAGCGGCGAATGCTGACGATTGCCATGGCAATCGCCGGAGACCCGGACATCCTGCTGCTGGATGAACCCCTGGCCGGTCTGGATGATACCGAAACGGTTCTGGCCAAGGAGCGCATCAGGGAAATTCATACAGCACTTGGCTGCGCGGTGCTGCTCATCGAGCACAAGCTCAGCGTGGTCATGGAATTATGCAGCCGCCTCACCGTCCTCGACCATGGCGTAATCATCGCGGATGGCGCGCCGGAGGCTGTGGCGCAAGATCCCGCGGTTATAGAGGCGTATCTCGGATCATGATCGGCGCACCGATTCTCACGGTCGAAAATGTCTCCACCCGGCACGGCGGCGGCCTTAAGGTCGACAACGTGTCGCTGGAGGTCAAGCGCGGCGAACTCGTCTGTGTTCTCGGTGCGAACGGCGCGGGCAAGACGTCACTCCTTGGTGTCATCGCCGGTCTGTATGCGCCGCTGCGGGGCAGCGTGAAGCTCGACGGCCAAACTGTCAGCGGATTTTCGCCGCATCGCACGGTTCGCGCCGGCATCGCATTGGCCCCGCAAAACCATCCGATTTTTGAAACACTGACCGTCGATGAAAATCTTGGCCTCGGTACAATACCCGCCGACGATGCACTTTTTGCGCTGTTTCCAAACCTCTCGGCCAAGCGCCGGGAACGCGCGGGCCGCTTAAGCGGCGGTGAGCGCCAGATGTTGAGCATGGCGCAGGTGCTGCTGACCAAACCAAAGGTCTGCCTGTTCGACGAGCCATCCTCCGGGCTGGCGCCGATGATCGTCGCCCAAGTGTTCGCCGCCATCCGCCGCCTGGTTGATGACGGGCTTACCGTGCTGATGGTCGAGCAAAACGCCAAGGCGGCCCTGCAACTCGCGGACCGGGCCTATGTCATGGAACATGGCCGGCTGACTTTGGAGGGAGATGCGCGCGTGATTGCATCGAACGATCATGTTCGCCGCGCCTACCTTGGACTCTGACAACGCGGCAATGATTCCACAATTCCCTCCGGGAGGGAGGAGATGACCAGGACCATGGAAAACGAAACTTTTGATTATGTCATTATTGGCGGGGGTTCCGCCGGCTCGGTCCTTGCCGAACGCCTCAGCGCCGACGGCAAGAACACGATTTGCGTGCTCGAGGCCGGGCCCGCGGACACCAACCCGTTTCTTCACATCCCCGCCGGTTATGTGAAGACGCTGGTTAACCCGGCGCTCACATGGACGTTCAAAAGCCAGCCTTCCGCCGGAACCGCGGGCCGGGCGATCGCCCTGCCGCAGGGCAAGGTCATGGGCGGTTCAAGCTCGCTCAATGGCCTCGTCTATAATCGCGGGCAGGCAGATGATTTCAATCATTGGGCCCAGCTCGGCAACATTGGCTGGGGATATGACGATGTGTTGCCCTACTTCCGCAAGTCCGAACGGCGCATCGGCGGTGACGATAAATATCGCGGCCGTGACGGCGGCATCGTGATCAGTGACCCAGGATGGACGCATCCGTTGTGCGAGGCCTTCATCGAAGGCGTGGTTGCCAAAGGGATCCCGCGCAGCAACGACTATAACGCCGAAAGCCAGGCGGGTGTCGGCTATTTTCAGCGGATGATCCATAACGGGAAACGCATAAGTGCTGCACGGGCTTTCCTGCGTCCCGCCATGCAGCGGAGCAATGTTTCGGTGCGCACCAATGTGCGCGTCAACCGCATTCTTCTGGAAGGCAAGCGCGCGGTTGGCGTGCGCTACCGAGCGCCAGGGCGGGAGTCCGCCGAGAAAAACCTCTACGCCAGGCGCGAAGTGATCCTGTCGGCCGGCACGATCAACTCGACACGGCTGCTGCAGGTTTCGGGAATTGGTCCGGGGCCGCTGCTGCAATCGCTCGCCGTGCCAGTTCTGCATGAACTGCCCGGGGTTGGCGAGAATTTCAGGGACCATTATTTCGTCCGGCTGGCGGCGCGGTTGAAAGACGGCGTCATTTCGCTCAATCAGCAGGCAAAAGGCTGGCGTCTTGCCGTCGAGATTCTGAAATGGGCCGCCGGCCGGCCCAGTGTCCTGGCGTTGAGCCCGTCGGTACTACATGTTTTCTGGAAGTCCGATTCCGCCCTTGAGCAGCCCGATATCCAGTTCGTCTGCACGCCGGGAAGCTATAAACCGGGCCGTGTCTATGTCCTGGACGACTTTCCGGCAATCACCTGCGGTTTTACGCAAGAGCGTCCCGAGAGCGTGGGTTTTGTGCGGATCACCTCGCCGGACCCCGAGGCCGATCCGTTGATCCAGCCAAATTTTTTGAGCGCGCAAAAGGATCAGGCGGTTGTGATCCGGGCCGTCCGAATGGCGCGCGAATTTTTGCAGACGCCGCAACTAGCGCCGTTTTTCGCGGAGGAAGCGGTTCCCGGTTCGCAAGCGCAAACCGACGAACAGTTGCTCGACTTTGCGCGCCAGACGGGCAACACGGGATATCATCTTGTCGGAACGTGCTCGATGGGGCCGGCCAGCAACGCCAAGGCAGTCGTCGATCCGCAGCTCAGGGTCCATGGGCTTGCCGGTCTGCGTGTTGTGGACGCATCGGTCATGCCGATGATTCCTTCCGCCAACACTTACGCCTCGACTCTGATGATCGCGGAAAAGGGGGCCGACCTCATAAAGAACGGGGGGGCGTGAGATGCCCGATCAAGACCAAGTTGAATTGCGCCGCCGGCTCCTGCGGCGCACGGGGCAATTCTTCATCGGCGGGAAATGGGTAGAGCCCCACGCCAGCTCCGGCAGGTTCGCCCTGGTGGACCCGGCAACCGAGGAACAATACGGCGAACTCGCATTGGGCAGCGCCGCCGACGTTGATGACGCGGTCGCGGTGGCGCGCCAGGCCTTTCCCGCGTATTCGCAGACAACGCTCGCGCAGCGGCGGGAGCTTTTGAACGCCGTACTGGACGCCTATAGCCGCCGCGGCGCGGACATCGCCGAGGCGATCAGCCTGGAAATGGGCGCGCCCATCGGCTTCGCCCGCGATGCCCAGACACCACGCGGTTCGGCGCATATTGCGGCTGCGATCCGCGCGCTCGATATGATCAATTTCGACGATCATCGCGGCTCGACGATGGTGACCCATGAACCTATCGGCGTTTGCGGCCTCATCACGCCGTGGAACTGGCCGATGAATCAGCTGGCCGTTAAAGTCGCGCCGGCGCTCGCCGCAGGCTGCACAATGGTGCTCAAGCCCAGCGAATTCTCGCCCCTCAGCGCGTTGCTCTTCGCCGAAATTCTGGCGGAGGCCGGCGTGCCCGACGGCGTCTTCAACCTGATCAACGGGACGGGAAGCGAGGTTGGCCATGCCATCGTGACACATCCCGATGTTGACATGATCTCCTTCACGGGCTCCACCCGCGCTGGCATCCAGATCGCCAGGGCGGCGGCGGACACGGTCAAGCGGGTCGGGCAAGAACTCGGCGGCAAGTCGCCCAACATCCTGCTGCCCGATGTTGACCTGCAAGAAGCGGTCAGCCGCGGCGTCGCCGCTTGTTACACCAATAGCGGCCAGTCATGCAGCATCCCCACGCGCATGCTGGTGCGGCGCGACCAGGCGGCGGCCGCCGCCGCCATCGCGCGCGCCGCCGCCGACTCATTCACGGCGCTCGGCCCGCTGGTCAATAAATCGCAGTTTGACCGCGTGCAGGCGCTGATCGCGCAGGCAATCGCCGAAGGTGCGACGCTCGTGACCGGCGGCCTTGGGCGCCCGGGCGGGATCACGCGCGGCTACTACGTGAAGCCGACCGTGTTTGCCGAAGTTTCGCCCGACATGACCATCGCCCAGGAGGAAGTGTTCGGGCCGGTGCTGGTGATTATGCCTTACACGGACGAGGAGGATGCCATCCGCATCGCCAATGATAGCAGCTACGGCCTGGCCGCCTATGTGCAGACCAAAGATATCGATCGCGCCAGAAAAATCGCCAGGCGTTTGCGCGCCGGCGGGGTGCACATCAACTATCCCCCCGTCGATTTCGACGCACCCTTCGGCGGTTTCAAAAAATCGGGCAATGGCCGCGAATGGGGCGATTATGGCGTGCGGGAATTCATGGAAATCAAAAGCATAGTTGGCTACGGCACCTAAAGCATGATGAGTTATCACACATCATGCTCTAGGTATATTTCATCGAGCGATTCCATGGCTCAGTTGAATCGCTTCGCGATTCAACTTCAAGCCATATCGCTCTAAGGAGCTACCAATGGACCCGCGAACCCTGCCGCGTGACGCGATCGACCGCTTGATGACCACGCCGGCGGCCATCGCTGCACTCCCCTCCCGTCCGCCGCCGGCCGCGCGCATGTGCGAGGACCTGGACGACGCCACCACCCGCTACATCATCGCCATGCGTCCGGCATTTGATGATTTGCGTCACGCAACGGGCCAGATTGCAAGTCTGCTGATTCTCCAGGCGGCAAAAGGCAGCGCCACGCTGCCGGATTATCCGATGCTGGCGCAGACGGCATCCGCCTGCCGGCAGGCGCGCGATAGGGTGTTTTCAATGCGCCCCCCGCCCGCCGCCGCTCACCACCACGCCCACCTGTCTTGCGCCACCGTCCTCATCACCAAGGCCGCCGAACGGTCGCTGGCGGCTATCCACAGGCCGGATGACGAAACGACCGATGCGATACTCAGCCCTTTGAGGGCGGGATGGCGGGAAATGCACAGCGCCAGCCGGGCCTTGCCAGGCTTTGAGACAGTGAGTTTCGCGGCGACATGTTGCGCCGCGCATTCCGCAGGCAACCGCTGAAATAAAAGGAGAGGAAAATGGCTGATTATTCAATCTGGGTTCTCGAATATTGCTACAATCCGACCCATCCGGTCGGCTCGGTTCTCTATGCCCGGTTCAACGCCGGAACATTGCGTCTGCCATTCTCGTACATCTTGATGCGCGGCAACGGCTACAATGTCCTGGTGGATGTCGGACATAACGATAAGGATTATGGCCACGTCTTCACCGAGCGCTTCAATCTGCAGTCCTGGCATTCGCCGCGTGACGTATTGAAGACCTGCGGCTTAACGCCCGAGGATATCACCCATGTCATCATCACGCACGGGCATTTCGACCACATGGGGGCGACGGACGAATTCCCGAACGCGCAGTTCTTCATCCAGGAACGCGAACTGCAAAAATGGATCTGGGCGATGGCCCTTGACCGGCGGCTGCGCTGGATCTCCGAAGCCACGGACCCTGGCGACATCATGCGCGTGGTGGACGCTGCCCGGCAAGGGCGCCTGACCTGTGTGAATGGCCCGATGGACGATGTGCTGCCCGGCATAGACCTTCGGCCGGCCTTCGATACGCATACGGCGGGGAGCCAATACGTGGTGGTGCGCAATGCCAGCGGAACAACAATTCTTGCCGGCGACCTGGTCTACCAATACGAGAATCTGCACGGCGGCACGCCGGAGGATCCCTACTATATTCCGGTCGGATATTCCCAGGAAAGCCAGACAAACGGCGTCGTCAGCATCGCCGAGATGATGAAGACCGTTGATTTCGATTACCGCCGCATCATTCCGGGACACGAGGAGCGGCTGAGAGACGATTTTCCCTCCCGTACGACGGAGCTTGGCTTGCGCATCTCGGAAATCAACCTAACCGCGGAACAGGCCAGTCTTGTCCGATGACGCCTGTTAGAATGGGGCAAATCCAGAGCTTCAAATAAGGAGGAACTGGCGATGGAAAATTTTGCGATGTACATCAACGGCCGCCAATGCGCCGCGCTTGATGGCGAGGTGTTTGACAGCCAGGATCCGGCAACGGGAAACACCTGGGCGTGCTTTCCCAAGGCCAATCACCGGGACGTCGATGCCGCCGTCCAAGCCGCTCACGCCGCCTTCGAGCACGGGCCGTGGCCGCAAATGACAGCCAGCGCCCGCGGCAGATTATTATACCGGCTCGGCGATCTGATTGCCGAAAATGCCGAACGCCTCGCTTATCTGGAAGTCCGGGACAACGGCAAGCTCATGGCGGAAATGCTGGGCCAGATGAAATATATCCCGCAATGGTTCTATTATTATGGCGGGCTCGTGGACAAGATAGAAGGCGCCGTCACGCCGATCGACAAGCCTGGAATGTTCCATTACATTTCCTACGAGCCGCTTGGTGTCGTGGCGGCGATCGCGCCATGGAATTCACCGCTGCTGCTTGCGGTATGGAAAATCGCGCCGGCTCTGGCCGCGGGCAACACAATTGTCGTCAAGCCCTCGGAATTTTCGTCGGCTTCCACACTGTTCTTCGCGGAACTGGCAACGCAAGCCGGATTTCCGCCAGGCGTTGTGAATGTCGTGACAGGATTCGGGCAGGATGCCGGGGAACCGCTGGTCAGGCATCCTCTGGTCGCCCGCGTCGCCTTTACCGGCAGCGATGCCGGCGGACGTCGCGTCTACCAGGCCGCGGCCGCGGATTTCAAGCGGGTTTCCCTTGAGCTTGGCGGAAAATCGGCGAACATCGTTTTCGAGGATGCCGCCCTGGACGATGCCGTCAAAGGCATCGTCACCGGCATATTCGCCGCCACTGGCCAAACCTGCATGGCCGGCTCCCGGCTCCTCGTTCAGCGGCCGATCCACGACGAAATTGTCAGCCGGCTGGTCGCGTTCATGAAGTCCGCGCGCATGGGTAATCCTTTCGATAAGGATACCAATATCGGCCCGGTGTCGACAGCGCCTCAGCTCGAAAAAGTCATGCACTACATCGCGCTGGCGAAATCCGAAGGTGCCGCCTGTGTTCTGGGCGGCGAGCGGTCACGCCGGCCTGGATGCGAGGCTGGCCTGTTTGTCGAGCCGACCATTTTCACGGGTGTGAATAACAAGATGAAAATCGCGCAGGAGGAAGTGTTCGGGCCCGTGCTCGCCGTGATCCCATTCGACAATGAGGATGAGGCCTTGGCCATTGCCAACGATACGCAATACGGCCTGGCCGCCGGTGTATGGACCCGGGATCTGGAACGTGCGTTGACGCTACCTAAACGCCTGCGCGCCGGCACCGTATGGGTAAATGCGTACCGCGTCGTCAGCTACATGGCGCCGTTCGGCGGCGTCAAGGCATCAGGCATCGGGCGCGAAAACGGCATCCGCGCAATTTATGAGTACCTTGAAGCCAAAAGCGTTTTCATTAACCCAAAACCGGGAATCGCGAATCCGTTTGTACTCGGTTAAATTGATTCATTAAAACAGTCGAACAATTCACAGCTTCCGGCCACTAGCCTTTTTTACTGAGGGCGATTCACTTTTTCGGCGCGCTCAAGTGAGCGCACCTCAAACGATCGCGCTCTAATGAACACTCTCTGCCGACGCCCGGTTGAACAGCACCGGGTTCGAGGCGGAGTCCTCGCTGGACCAGGCCGAGGCAACCCGCAACGAGGACCAGGCGAACGTCCTCTCCGCCATCGCCGACGTCGCCAACGCGCTGTTGAATCTGAGCTATTGCACGATCACCGCACCCATCGACGGCCGCATCGGCGTGGTGTCTCTCACCAAGGGCAATCTTGTCACCACCACCCTCCGGCACGCTGGCCACCATCAACCAGCTGGACCCCCTCCGCGTGGTTTTTTCGGTCAGCAGCAACAGCACGATCCTTTCCGCCGTCGAGGGCAGCGCAGGTGCTGCGTTCAATGTCAGCATCGATCTGCCAGATGGCAGCCATTATCCCTATACCGGCAAGATCGCCTTTTTGGACAACCAGGTGGATTCATCAACCGGCACGGTGAACGTCTATGCTGATTTCAAAAACCCGAAAAGTCTGGCTTTGTGGGCGTGCTGTTCATCGGCCCGATGTTCGTGATTGCCGATACCCTCACCGAACGCCTGTCCCGCAAAAAAACCCGGACAAAGCGGCGGGAACGCTCACCTGCGGAATGAATGCGGGCGGAAGCCACGAATTGCGCCCGCCACGTTATATTTGACTAAATATATCGAAACCCGTATGCATCGATATAGTTGAACGAATATAACGCGCCGCGGGAAAGGAATGAGACCGAGGATGATCAGCCGGCAGAATGCGCTGGAGGCGGTATCTTTCCTGGGGTCTGACCAGAATTTTGTGGCCGTGATGGCGGCGGTGGCCGAGCAAAAGACGGCGCGCAAGCGGATTTGGGATTTGAGCGGGCAATACCATTGCTCGATTATTGGCACGTGCCTGTCCGCGGGCGAGTTGCGGAAGTTACTGGCGAAGCTGGACATGGCCGCTCCCGGCGACAGCGACCATGATCTGCACGGCCGCGGCGTTGGGGTTGCGGGACGGCAGGATATGGCGGGCAAGCTTCTTAACAAGGCGCTGGATGACCGGCACCAGGTGACAATCAAGCGCTATTCACGGGCGACGGCCGAGGCGGAGCTGCGGGTGCTCTGGCAGCAGGATGTGAAGGCAGGCGATATTCCGGGCGGGTACTGGGCGGTGATGACGCATCCGCTGGCGGGGCATGACCTGGTACGCGAGGTGTTCGGCTATGTTCATATGCTCTCGCATCTGGTGGGTGCCGCAAACCGGGCGGACATCAGGCGGCTGCAGCAGCTCGAAGCCCAAAATGCCGAGCTGACGGAGAGGCTGGAGCGCCAGCAGGCGCAAATTCATAACATCACGATGGAGCGCGATGCCGCGATCCGCCAGCTGCAGGAAAATTCGAGCACCAGGATTACCATGCCGGCCGTTCCCGAGGACAGCGTGGAAATGATCGCCGGGCTGCGGCGGCAGTTGGAGTCAGAAGCTAGCCGGCGGGCACTGGCCGAGGAACGGCTGACCCTGGCGCAGGCGACGGCCGGGAAAGCGCAGGACGCGGCGTGCCAGGCTGGGCAACAAGCGGCGGCGTTGCAGGCGGAGCTGGATGCTGTCGAGCGCGGCTTGCGGACCGGAACGGAAATGCCGGCCGATGCGGCGGCGCCGATGGCGCTGGACGGGCTTACCGTGTTGTATGTCGGCGGCCGGCCGAGCCAGATCCCGCATATTCACCAGGCGGCGGCGGAACGCGGCGGCAAGCTGCTGCATCACGACGGCGGCATCGAGGATAGTGATCTGATCCTCGCCGGCATGGTGAGCCGCGCGGATATCATATTTTTCCCGGTCGATTGCGTCAGCCATGGCGCCGTCGGCACGGTGAAACG
>Ga0116227_10008427_pt1 | contig 19441 bp, 10 predicted proteins | sample S1TSphgellanicum_FD_89693 | JGI IMG/M metagenome (GOLD analysis project Ga0116227, IMG submission 89693) | Host-associated microbial communities from peat moss isolated from Minnesota, USA - S1T2_Fb - Sphagnum magellanicum MG | ecosystem: Host-associated > Plants > Peat moss > Unclassified... | reverse complement strand
GGCTTCAAGCCGATGACGACGAAACCGTTGTTGATCGGCCGGTTGCCGCCGAGCCCCGTGCCGTAGCTGGCGACGCCCGGATCCTTGGCGACCACATCCATCAGTTCGTGCTGCCGGCGCACCATCTCCTCGAATGAAATGTCCTGCGGCCCGTCCGACAGGCCCGAGATGATCCCGGTGTCCTGCTGCGGAAAGAACCCCTTCGGTATCTCGACATACAGCACCACCGTGGCCGCGACGGTGAGCAGAAACACCGCCAAGGTGGCGCGTTGGTGATTCAGGCAAAAATCCAATCCGCGGGTGTAGCCGGCCAGGATCCGGTCGAACGCTCTCTCCACCGCCAGATACGCGCGGCCATGTTTCGCATGTTTCTCATCGCGCAGAAACAGCGCGCACATGGTCGGCGACAAGGTCAGCGCGACGAAGGCCGAAATCACGATGGTCATCGTCATGGTGATCGCGAACTCGCGGAACAGCCGCCCGATGATGCCGCCCATCAGCAGCAATGGAATGAACACCGCCACCAGCGACACGCTGATCGACATGATGGTGAACCCGATCTCGCCCGCGCCCTTGAGGGTCGCCTCGAACGGCGACAGGCCCGCCTCGATATGGCGATAAATGTTCTCCAGCATCACGATGGCATCGTCGACCACGAAGCCCACGGCAATGGTCAGCGCCATCAATGACAGATTGTCGAGGCTGTAATTGAGCAGGTACATCATGCCGGCGGTGCCGAGCAGCGCCAAGGGCACGGTGACTCCCGGAATGATCGTGGCCCAGGCGTTGCGCAGGAACAAAAAGATCACCAGCACCACCAGTACGATGGTCAACACGAGGGTGAACTCCACGTCGCGCACCGCGGCGGAGATGGTGGTCGTGCGATTGGCAACCGTGTCTACTTTGATGGAGGGCGGCACGGACGCGAGTGCGTGCGGCAGCAACAACTCCACGCGCCGTTCGGCGTCGATGACGTTGGCGCCCGGCTGCTTGTAGATCAGCAACAGGATCCCATCGTGGCCGTTTTGCCATGCCTTGATCAGCCTATTCTCCGGTCCGTCGACCGCCACCCCGATGTCCTTGATCCGTACCGGCGCGCCGTTCTTGTAGGCGACCACCACATCGTTCCACGGTTGCGCCTTCAGCAGCTGATCGTTGTCGTAGATCGTGAGGCTTCTTTTGGGGCCGTTGATCGAACCCTTCGGCGCATCGACGGTGGCGGCGGTGATGACGTTCGCCACGTCCTCCATCTGCAAATCGAGCGCCGCGAGTTTGACCGGGTCGATTTGCACGCGCACGGCGGGCTTTTGCTGACCGCCGATCGCCACCTGCGCCACGCCCGGTATCTGGGAAATCTGCTGCGCGAGGATGTTCTCGGCATAGTCGTCGACGGTCGTGACCGGCAGCACGTCGGAGTGCACCGCCAATATCAAAATGGGCGAATCGGCGGGATTGACCTTTTTGTAGTTCGGCGCGGTCGGCAGATTCTTGGGCAACTGGCCCGCGGCGGCGTCGATTCCGGTTTGCACATCCTGCGCGGCGGCGTCGATATTGCGGTTCAAGTCGAACTGCAGCGTGATCTGCGTCGAGCCCAAGACATTGGTCGAGGTCAGCTGCGTCAGCCCGGAGATCTGGGCGAATTGATACTCGAGCGGCGTCGCGACCGAGGAGGCCATGGTCTCGGGGCTCGCGCCCGGCAGCGAGGCGGAGACTTGGATGGTCGGGAAGTCGACCTGCGGCAACGGGGCCACCGGGAGCATGGGGAACACCACCAGCCCGATCAGAAACATCCCGCCCATCAACAGCGAGGTGGCAATCGGCCGCCGTACGAAGGGCTCCGAGATGCTCATGAGGCTTGTGGTGCGGCCTTGGGCTGGCCCGACGCGTCGCCGGCGTTCGGCCGCACGTGGGCGCCCGCTTGCAGGCGGTACTGGTTGCTGGTCACCACACGCTCGTTCAACGACAGGCCGCTGCTCACGATGGTCAAACCCGCGCTGTCATCGCCGACCTTGAGCGGCCGCACCTCCACCGTCGAATCCTGCTTGACGACGTAGGTGAACGGCCCGTTCGGTCCGAGCTGCACCGCCGCGGTCGGGATGGTCAAGGCGTTGCGGTCGGTGCGCACCAGCACCCGGGCGTTGACGTACTGGCCCGGCCACAGGCTGTTGTGCTCGTTGCTGAAGGTTGCCTTGAGCTTGGCGGTTCCGGTGGTTTGATCGATTTCATTGTCGATCAACGTGAGGGTGCCCGTCTCGAGCACGGCGCCGCCGTCGCGCGCAAGGGTGGTCACGGCGACCGGTCCTGCGGACAGCGCGGCGTTGACGATGTGAAGCTCCTCCTCGGGGAGCGTAAAGATCACGGAAATGGGCTGCACCTGCGTCACCACGACGATCCCCGTGGTCGCGGCCGCGTGCACGATGTTGCCGGGGTCGACCAGACGAATGCCGGTGCGACCGTTGATCGGCGAGGTGATGCGCGTGTAATCGAGTTGGGTACGGGCGTTGTCGATCATGGCCTGGTCGACTTGCAGCTGGGCGGTCAGTTGATCGACCATCGCGCGGGCGGTATCCACCGTTTGCTTGCTCGCCAGATCCTGCGGTTGCAAGATCTTGTAGCGCTCGAGATCGCGCTGCGCATTCGCCAGCTGCGCCGCATCCTTGGCCTTGGTGGCGATCGCCTGATCGTAGGCCGCCTTGTTCGGCCGCGGGTCGATTTGCGCGAGCAGGTCGCCCTTGTGCACCGTCTGCCCCTCGGTGAAAGCGATCTGCTGCAGCTCGCCGTCGACCCGCGCCGTCACCGTCACCGTGTAGAAGGCCTGCACGGTTCCCAAGCCCGACAGATAGATCGGCACGTCGGTATGCGTCACCGCCGCAGTGTCGACCGCAATCGCGGGCGGCGCGTTGCGCGTGGCGGCGTCGGCGGGCTTGTGCAGCAGCGCACGCGCCGCAATCAGCAGCACCACTACGGACAAGGCCGCCGCCCAGTATTTCTTCATGAGTCTCACCCCAGCCAGCCGCCGCCCAAGGCGGTGTAAAGATCCACCAACGCCTGCAGGTGCAAATAATTCACCTGCGCCAATTCATCCTGCGCGCTGAACAGCGCATTTTCCGTATTCAACACCGTCAGTATGTTCACGATACCCGCGGACATCTGGGTCTGCGCGAAGTCGAAGGCACGCTGGGCCGTGGCGACCGCCTGCTGCTGGCGTTTCTGTTGTTCCGCGGTTTGTTGGGTTTCCACCAGCGCACTCTCGGCGTTGCTGAAGGCGGTGAGCACGGTCTTGTGATACGTCGTCAGCAATTCGGTGTAGCGCGCCTGGCTGTATGCGACCTGGCCGCGCAATGCGCCGCCGTGAAAGATCGGCTGGGTCAGGCCCGCGCTGATCGCATACACGCGACTGGGCGGGCTGATCAGGGAGCTCAGCGCGGCGCTCTCATAGCCTCCGCCGGCCGTGAGCTCAATGCTCGGAAACAAGGCGGCGCGCGCCACGGTGATGTCGGCGTTGGCGGCGATCAATTGTTGTTCGGCTTCGGCCACATCGGGCCGGCGGGACAGAAGCTGCGAGGGCAGCCCGGGCGCAACACTGGGGCTCGACAGCGACGTCAAGGTGCCGACGGCGACGTCGACCGATTCCGGCGTCCTGCCGATCAACACCGCCAGCGTGTTCACCGTCTGGCGAAATTGCTGCAGCAGCGGCGGAATGGCGGCGTTCAGCAATGCGACCGTGGTTTCTTGCTGCGCCACGTCGAGGCCGGTGGCGGTGCCGGCCGATTGTTCGGCCCTGAATCCCTTGAGAATCTTCTGTCCATTGTCGAGATTCTGCTGCGCCACCGCGATCCGGTCGCGCAGCTCCAGCGCTTGAAAATAGGTGCTCGCGACGCTGCTGATGACCGTGAGCTCGACCGTCTGCCGATCGTAACGGCTGGCCGCCGCCGCGGCGCGGGCGGCATCGCGCAAGCCGCGATTCTTGCCCCAGAAATCGAGCTCGTAGCTGGCCGCGAGCGCGGGATTGAAAACGTTGTAAACCTTGGGACCAACGCCCGAGACCGGGGCGCGCTCGCGCGTTGCAGTGACGTCGGCGTCGAGCGTGGGCAAAAGGGCTGCGCCGGCAATGCGCGCCTGGGCATCCGCTTCCCGCACGCGAGCAATGGCGCCGGCGAGATCATCGTTGTTGCGCTCGGCCGCCGCGATGAATTCATCGAGCTGGCTCGATCCGAATCCGTGCCACCAATCGGCCGCGGGCCAACCACCTCCGCCCGGCGAATCGCGCCACTCCGTCGGCAGCTCGATCGCCGGCCGGTGGTACACCGGGCCGACGCTGCAGGCGGTCAGCGCGGTCATCGTCACCAGCGCCATTGCCCGGCAAGCGACCACCGCCAATCTTGGGCACGGCCATTCCATCCTCGACACACTGGGCGTCAGGCGATTAAACGCGAGTGGTCGAATTATTAAGAAACGTTAATCGCGGCCGGCTCCGCGGCTCAGGTAAGCGTCAATGAGCAGCCGCACGGCCGGCACCGCCGCGCTAATCGGACCGCTGCCGCGCGGGAATACCAGGCGCGTGAAATGGCCGCCGTCCAGCATCAACATCAGGGCATCGCCCATGGTTTCAGGATCGCTTGCACCCACGGCCCGCGCCATCCCGTGCAGCCGCGCACGCACCTTTTGTTTGTATGCGCGCACGAGGGTGCTCACGGGGTCTTCCTCATCGGAGATTTCCACCGCGGCATTGCCGAGGGCGCAGCCGCGCCAGCCGGGTGACTCGGCTACCGCCAATTGCCCTTCGAACAGCGCCTCGATCTGGCGGCGCGGGTCATGCGGATGGGGCGCCACCGCGGCGTCCCACCACGCCCAATAGTCTCGTTCCTGCGCCAGCAGATACTCGGTGACGAGTGCGTCCTTGGAGGCAAAGCTGCGGTAGAAGCTCATTTTATTCGAGCCGGCTTCGGCGGCGATCGTATCGACGCCCACGCCGTGAATGCCGTGCCGATAAAAAAGCTCGCAGGCGGCCTCGAAGATCCGGTCGCGGACGCGCGCCTTGCATCCCAGAGTCATGCGTTTGATGGCCTGTATGAGACAGATGTGTTACTGAGCAGTAACCTCCGGCAGGATCGACGCCTTCACGGCTCAAGTCAAGGATGAACTCCGCGTCGGCACGACTTCAGGCTCGCGTAGCTCCACAGCACGAAGGCGATCAGAGTGCCGCCCGGCAACGCCAGCACCTCGGGGTCAAATTTGCCGCCGATACTCTGGATTCCTGCCGCGAGTCGCCCCGCGTTCGATTCGATAAAATTCATCATGTCACTTCTCCGGAGCCGTCCCCGCCGTTACCGCCATCGGCTGCCTGATCAACATATGCCTGGGCAACCATCTAGGCCAAAAAAAACCCATCAACTATTCGCGAGGATCCGTCTCAACGTTCTCTCCACTGCGCGCACTTCCGACTGGCTGACTCCCGTCAGCAACCGATCGATGACCCTGGACAGGCAGGCCTGCATCTTCGGAAACGCGGCCCGACCCGCGTCAGTCACCTCGAGAGCCATGGTCCGCCGGGTATGCGCGAGCGGCACCCGCCGCAACAGTCCCTTGGTCTCCAACCGGTCGATCATGCGGCTCATGGCGCCGCGGTCGTAGTCCATGAAATTGCACAACTCGCAGGCCGACTTCGCGTTCCCCTTGAGCACGTTCGCCAGGATCACGAACTGCGCGGCGGTGATCTCCAGCGGCGCCACCTCCGCATCGCGCAAGAACTCCTGGTCCACGCCGTTGACCATCGCCATCCGAACCTGACCCAACAGAGGCGCCAAGCTCTGGCTGTGGTCCACCGAGACCGGTTCTTCGACACCGATGATGTCAACCTGACCCATGGACGGATGATAGTTGCCGCGACAACAATTGTCAAGGCAACGGCTAGGAGATGAGGTTTCTGGCGGATCAGGCCCCTGGACGATCAGACCCCTGGGGGCCGCCAATGCACGAGAAAGTCCGTGACGGCGCTCGATTGCATGCCGCGCATCGCTTCGAATTCGCCGGTCTTCTGGCTGTACAGAAGATCACCGTGTTCGCCCAAGACGGCGAGGGCGGGGACGCCGCGGTCGAGCGGAATCTGGTAGCGAGCCGCGATGTCCAGGTTCTCGTTCAAGCGACCGATATTGACGTGAACCAGGATGTAGCCGGCCTCGAGGAGCGGCTTGTTGGCGGCGTCATGGAAGTACAGGTCGAGCACGTGACAGTCGGTGCACCAGTTGCCGCCAAAGTCCAGGATGACGCGTTTGTGAGTCGCGGCGGCGGTGCTCAAGGCCGCGGCCAGATCGGCCCTTGCCGCCGCGGCAGGCGGGTAGATGTCGCGCTGCGCCGAACCGGCGGACACCGCCCACATCGCCGTGACCATCGAGAGCAGGGCGCAAGTCCACCGGGTGCGGGCGCGGATCATCGAGAAACCTTACCTTGCGGCCCAGAAGCTTTCAACTGCCCGCGGATTGCCACATTTGCCCCACGATTTCGGCACAAAGCCCCTCGATAGTAGCCGCTGGTGACCAGCCGCGAGCGTCCACGAACGCGGCGCCGGGATTAGCGACGCGAGGAGTTGGGGATGATGCCGATGATGCCGAGGTTGACACAGCGATGGCGGGGGGTGGCCCTGGCAGCCGGCCTGTTCGCTGCCACCGGGGTGTGGGCGGACAGCGCCGAGCTTCAGGTGACCCGGGTCGTTCCTGAGGGTATCCAGGTGCCGTCGAGCGACCGCCAAATCGTGGTGACTTTCGATCGCCCCGTCGTGCCGCTCGGCGACATGTCGGTGACCGACGCCAATTCCCCCGTGAGCATCGTGCCCGCGGTCAAATGCCAGTGGCACTGGCTCGATCCGCGCTCGCTCGCGTGCGAACTCAACGAGGCGCAGGGCTTGGCGGCCGCGACGCAGTATTCGGTCACCGTGAAAAATACGATCCTTGCGCAGGACGGCGCGCGGCTCGCCGCCCCCTACCGCTGGGTCTTCACCACCGAGCGGCCGGTGATCAAGGAGTACTCGTTTCATACGTGGCGCTCGCCGGGGACGCCGGTGGTGAGACTGGTGTTCAATCAACCGGTCACCCTGGACTCCGTGCAAGCGCACCTGCGCTTCACCGGGCAAGACGTTGCCGGCCAAAGCGTCGTGGCGACGCCCGATCCGTATGCGCGCGAAGCGGACCGCGTGTGGCTGGTGGCGCCGGCGACAGAACTGCCGCTCGGCATGCACACCTCGCTCCGCGTCACTCCGGGCCTGCGCAGTGAAGTGGGTCCGCTGTCCGGAATCGAACGGCGCACCGTGGTCGAATTCGATACCTTCCCGGAGTTTCGGTTCTTGGGTGTGCGCTGCTTTGTGGGGAATTCCTCGGTCCTCGTGCCGACCTCCTCGGCGGCCGCAGACCAGCCGGCCTGCAGTCCGCTGCGCACCGTCTCGCTGGTATTTTCCGCGCCGGTGATCGCGCCCGAAATCAAGGCGCACCTGACGCTCACGCCGGACTTGATCGCGGGCCGCACCGACTACGATCCCTGGGCCAATGTGTACCCCGCGAGTCATTTGGGCTCGCCGCATCGGCGCGGTGCCGAGTACACGGTCGATCTGCCCGAGCACTTGCGCGCGTTTCAACATTATTCCGTGGCGGACTTACAGGGCGTCCACGATGAATTCGGACGGGGGCTGCGTGGCGCGGACGCCATGAATTTTCGCACCGACCACCGCCCGCCGCGGCTCAAACTGACGCACTCGGTGGCGGTCCTCGAAAAAGACGCGCCCACCGCGATGCCGATGTACGTCACCAATCTCACCGACGTCGACATCCACTACCGCAAGCTCACCTCGTCCGGCGCGATGAGCGGGCTGCGCTTCAATCAACCGATCGATCCGGCATGGGACACGTCCTATGCAACGCCGGCCAAGATTCGCGAACTGCTCCAGGGTCACTCAGGCGTCCTCAGCGGCACTTTGGTTCCACATCCGACGCCGACGGTTCCCACCGATGCCGAGAACGACGAGGAATCCGACGAGGACCCCGGCATTGCCCGCGGCCGGGCGGACCGTGATTTTTTCGCCGAGGTCACGCCGTTTCAAGTGCACGTCAAGTTAGGCCACTACAACACCTTGGTCTGGGTCACCTCGCTGGCGCGCGGCACGCCGGTCGCCAATGCCCGGGTGCGCATCTACGAGGACGACTATCGAGGATTGTCCGCGGCACCCGCCGTGCTCGGCGAGGCGACCACGGACGCCGACGGCATCGCGATGCTCGCGGGCCGGCAAAATTTGGAGGAGGCCGCCGACGCGCCCTCGCCGACCAGGCCTAAGACATTCATGGTGCGCGTGGATGCGAACGGCGACTTGGCGCTGCTGCCGCTCGACGGATCCTTCGAGGTCGATACCTACCGCGCGTCGCGCGGCAAATTCTGGTCCGGATTTCTGTCCGATCAAAATCACGTGCATGCCTGGGGTGCCACGGCGCAGGGAGTCTACAAACTGGGCGACACCGTCGAGTACAAGTTCTACCTGCGCAACCAGAATAATCTGACGCTGGAGGCGGTCGCGCAGCGCGACGGCTACACGCTGGATGTCGTCGACCCCACCGGCAAAACCGTCAGCACGACGAACGATGTGTCGTTATCCGAGTTCGGCGCCTATTCAGGCTCGTTCCGCGTGCCGCCCACCGGCGCGGTCGGTTGGTACGAATTCCGTCTGAGCTTGCCCAAGGCCGCGACCGCGACCGCCGCTACCTGGGTGCCGATGCGGGTGCTGATCGCGGATTTCACGCCCGCGCCGTTTCAGGTGCAGAACACCTTGAACGGGCAATCGTTCAAGCCCGGCGACGAGGTCGAAGTCTCGACCCGAGCCGCGATGCACGCGGGCGGCCCCTATTCGAATGCCGCGTCCCGGGTGACCGCACGGCTGTTCCCGCAGTCTCTCGAGGTGGGAAAGGGCGCCGCGGCCGGCTTTGAATTTGCGAGCATCGAAACCGCCGGCGATTGCTCGTTCCGGCCCTGGCCCGATGCGGCGACCGTTCACCAATCCACGGACTCGGTCAACGAGAAGGGCGAGTTGACGACGCGTTTCGCGCTGCCCGATTCGGAAGGCTCGAGCGCGGAGATGTTGAGCGCGCGCCTCGAAGTCGAGAGCGCCGTGCGCGACGAACGCGGCAAATTCGTCGCCGCCCGCAGCACCGCGCAATACCGCGGACGCGATCGCTGGGTGGGCCTGCGCACCGATCATTGGACCTTCGAGGAAGGCAAGCCGGCGAACATCGAGTATCTGGTCGTCGACAACGACGGCCGGGCGGTTTCCGGAGTGCCCGTGGACCTGTCCGCTGCCGTCGAAGTGGTGAGCGCCGCCCGCATCAGGGGCGCGGGCGATGCCTATCTCACGAGCTACGAGCCGCAGTGGGAACCGGAAACTTCCTGCAGCGGAATCTCGGCCGGCGCCCCGCAGCGCTGCACCTTCACGCCGAGCCGCCCGGGGCTGTACAGCATCACCGCGCACATCAAAGACACTCGCGGCCGTGCGCACGCCACCGACATGTGCGTCTGGGTGACGGGCAAGGGGCGCGTTCAGTGGCAGGAACCAGCGGACATGAGTTTGAGCCTGGTGCCGGAGAAGGAGGCTTACAAGATCGGCGAGCGCGCCCGGTATCTGGTGAGAAATCCGTTCCCCGGCGCTCGCGCATTGATCACTGTCGAGCGCTTCGGCGTCATCAAGCACTGGGTGCGGACGCTCGAGGGTAATACTCCCGTGATCGACTTCAAGGTCGAACCGGACTTCATGCCGGGGTTTTATTTGTCGGTCGTGGTGATGTCGCCGAGGATTGCGCCGCTGCCGGGCGCTTCGCCACTCGACAAGGAGGGCGTCGATCTCGGGCGCCCGACTTATCGCATCGGCTACGTCAAAGTCCCCGTCGAGGACCCCTATAAAAGGCTCGATGTGCGCATCAAGACCGATCGGGCGACCTACAAGCCGCGCGACAGAGTGAAAATTGATCTTGCCGCAAAGCCGCACGACCCCGGCGCCGGCCGGCAACCCGTCGAGTTCGCCGTCGCCGTCCTCGATGAATCGGTCTTCGATCTGATTCAAGGCGGCACCGGCTACTTCGATCCTTACCGCGGCTTGTATCAGTTCGACAATCTCGATCTCGTCAATTACACCCTGTTGTCGCGCCTGATCGGGCTGCAGAAATTCGAAAAGAAAGGCGCCAACTCCGGCGGCGATGGGGGCGCCGGTTTTGACATGCGCAACATCACCCAGTATGTGGCGTATTGGAATCCGACGGTCATGGCGGATCGGCGCGGGCATGCCGCGCTGTCATTCACGTTGCCCGACAACCTGACGGGATGGCGGGTGTTCGCGATCGCCGTCACTCCCGGCGATCGGGTCGGTCTCGGCGACGCGAAATTCAAGAGCAGCAAACTGACCGAATTGCGTCCGGTGTTGCCGAATCAACTGACCGCGGGTGATCAATTCACCGCCGGATTCAGCGTGCTCAACCGCGCCGATGCGACGCGCACGCTGACCGTCGATATCGACGCGCGCGGACCGATCGGCGGCGCCGCCAAGACGCGCCAAGTGATCACACTCGGCGCGTTCAAGCGCGACACGGTGTGGCTGCCGCTGACGACGACCGCGGACGGCCCGTTGAAGCTCTCGGCGGTAGCGTTCGATGCCAAGGACCGGGACGCGCTTTCGCAGACGCTGCAAGTGCGCCGACGGGTGTCCCTCGACGTCGCCGCAAGCTATGGCACGATGCTGACCGGCGCCGACGCCGGCGCCGGTCCCGCCGACCCATCGGCCATCCATGAATCGATCCGCTTCCCGGACGACATGATGCCGGGAGTCGGCGATTTGTCCGTCACTTTGAGCGCCTCGGTGCTCGGCAATCTGGACGGCGCGTTCCGGTACGTCAAAGACTATCCGTACCTGTGCTGGGAGCAGCGCCTGACGAAGGCGCTGTTGGCGGCGAACTCTGTGCGGCTGCACGAGTATCTCGGCGCGGATCTGCATTGGCCCGAGGCCGGGACGCTGCCCCAGGCCATGCTCGATGATGCCGCGAGCTTTCAGGCCCCGAACGGCGGCATGGGATTCTGGACGCCGCAGGACGATCGCGTCAGCCCGTTTTTGTCGGCGGCGACGGCGCTTGCTTTCAATCGGCTGCGTGCCGCCGGCTATCATATCCCGGAGGACGTGCAAAAAAATCTCGATGCCTACTTGCAGCGTCTGCTGCGGGAGAAGAGCGCGCCGACGTTTTATACCGAAGGCATGATCTCGAGCGTGCGGGCGGTCGCCCTGCAATCGCTTGCCGAACGTGGCGGGTTGACGCTGGCGGATCTGCGCCGCTATGAGCCGTACGCCTCGCAGATGGATCTGTTCGGAACGGCCGCCTATCTCGACGCCGCGGTCAAAATCAAAGGTGCGGAGGGCTTGGCCTCGACGCTCGCCCGCCAACTATTGGCGCACGCCAATCAAAGCGGCGGCCAGTTCCACTTCAGCGAGCCTTGGGATGACGGCTACAATCAACTGCTGGCGACGCCGCTGCGCAGCGAGTGCGCCATCTTGAGCGCGTTCTTGGACTTCGGCGCAACCCCCGAGGGCGCGAAGCTCATCGCCGATGTGCCGTTCAAGCTCGTGCGCACGATTACCCAGTCGCGCGGCAACCGGGATCACTGGGAGAACACCCAAGAGAACCTCTATTGCACGTCGGCGCTCGCGCAGTACGCGGCGATCTACGAGAAGGAGGCGCCGAGGGTCGAGGTGCGGGCGACGCTCGATGGCACACCGTTGTCGGGCAGCGCCCAATTCAACGCGCTGCGCGATCCGCCCGCCGTATTGCGGCGAACCAACGGCGCCGCGGACGCGGGCCATCAGAGCGTGCTGCGCATCGAGCCTGCCGGACCAGGCCGTTTGTACTATGCCGCGCGGCTGTCTTATTCACTGACCGATGTGGCCGCGAAGGAAACCAATGCGGGCATCGAAGTGCACCGCGAGTACAGCGTCGAGCGCGCCGGCCGGTGGCAGTTGCTGACCTCGCCGGTCAGTGTGAAACGCGGTGAATTGGTGCGCGTCGATCTGTATCTGTCGCTGCCGTCGGCCCGGCACTTCGTGGTGGTCGATGACCCGGTCCCCGGCGGACTCGAGCCGGTCGATCGCGATTTGGCTACCGGCTCGACGGTGGATGCGGACGCGGCCGACTTCTCGGCGGCCGGCGGCGCCTTCTGGTTCAAGTATTCCGATTGGAGCGAATACGGCGTTGCGCTGTGGGATTTCTATCACCGCGAACTCAAAGCAGACGCCGCGCGCTTTTACGCCGACTATCTGCCGGCCGGACATTACCACCTGAGCTACGGCGCACAGGCCATCGCGGAAGGGACTTTCAGCGCAGCGCCGACCAAGGCCGAGGAAATGTACGATCCCGACGTGTACGGCAAGGGGATGCCGGCACAGTTCGCCATAGGCCATGAGTGACCTGCGGCCATGAGTGACCTGCGGCCATGAGTGAAGTGTGGCCATGAGTGAACCTGGAACGCGGTACCCCGGTTGGCGAGCAGTATGGACCGCAGTCGCGGCGGTGTGCGTGCTCGCGGCGCTGGCGTTGGCCTGGGCGACCCATCGGGCGATCCGGGATTTTCCCGACAACGCGCTGGCGCCCGCCGACGCCGCCGTCAGGCCTCAGGTGCTGGCGCGCGACGGCACGCCCTTGAGCTACACCCTCGAGAACGGCTGGAACACGACCGATGTCGTGCCGCTGGCCGCGGTGCCGATGCTCATGCAGCGCGCGTTCATCGTGGCGGAGGATCAGCATTTCTACCGGCATCATGGTGTTGACTGGCCGGCGCGGTTCGCGGCGGCGTGGCAGAACGTTCGCGCGATGGCCGCAGTGCGCGGCGCAGGCTCGATCACCGAGCAAGTGGTGCGCATGCTGCATCCCCGCCCCCGCACTCTCTGGTCGCACTGGATCGAAGGCTTCGAGGCCGCGCGCCTCGAGCGGCAATCATCGAAGGCGCAGATCCTGGCCTTCTACCTCAATCAGGTGCCCTATGCGGATCGTCGCCGCGGAGTGGTGCAGGCGGCGCATCTGTATTTCGACCGCGGCCTCGACACCTTGTCGCCCGCCGAGCAACTCGCCCTCGCCGTGCTGGTGCGGTCACCCTCGGGAATGGACTTACGGCGCAACCGCCCGCGTGCGCAGCGCTCGATCGACCTGCTCGCCGACCGGCTATTCGAACGCGGCGACTTGACCGCATCGCAGCGCGACGCGGTGCGCGCCGATCATTTGATTCTCGATGGCTCCGCGCTGGCGCTCGACGCCAGTCATTTCGTGAGCCATGTACAGGGCGCCGCGGCGCGCGACGGGCATCCGCCGCCGCGCCAAATTCGCACCACGCTCGATCCTGAAGTCCAACGCTCGACTCAGAAAATTCTCGATGCCGCGCTCGCCTCGGTGGCGAAGCGCCACGTTCACGACGGCGCCGTGCTGGTGATCGACACGCAGCGCAACGACATTCGCGCCTGGGTCGTCGGCGGCGCGGTCAACAGTGCCGCCGCGATCCACGGCTACGACACGGTGTTGACGCCGCGCCAGCCCGGCTCGACCATGAAGCCGCTGTTGTACGCATTGGCATTGGAACGCGGCTGGACCGCGGCGACGTTGATCGACGATTCGCCGCTGTCGGAATCCGTGGGCGGCGGTCAACATACCTTTCACAACTACAGCCACGTGCAGTACGGACCGCTCCGGCTGCGTGAGGCGCTGGGCAATTCGCTGAACATACCCGCCGTGAAGACCTTGAAGTTCGTGGGGCAGGATCGATTCCTGCAGCGTCTGCACGACCTCGGCGTCTCCAGTCTCACGCAGCATCCGGATTTCTATGGCGACGGCCTCGCCCTCGGCAACGGTGAAGTGTCGCTGTATGAGATGGCGCAGGCATATACCGCCCTCGCGCGCGGGGGCCGTTACCTGCCGTTGACATTTCTGGCGGAGGACGCGGGCCCGCGCTCCGAGACGCTCGTGTACTCGCCGGAGGCCGCGACCTTGATCGGCAACATTCTTGCCGACCCCGATGCGCGCCTGCGGGAGTTCGGCAGGGGGTTGCAATTTCCGGTGGAGACCGCGATCAAGACCGGCACCTCGACCGACTACCGCGACGCCTGGGCAATCGCCTTCGACTACCGTCACACGGTCGCCGTGTGGATGGGCAACCTCGACGGCGCGGCGATGGACGGTGTGACCGGCGCGGTCGGTCCCGCGATGGTACTGCGCTCGGTCTTCTCGGAACTGAACCGCAATCAAGAGACCCGCGATCTACCCTTGAGCCGGCGCTTGGTGCAGGCCAAGATTTGCCGGCGCGATGGGCGGCTCGCGGATGGCGCGTGCGCCTCGACCGACGAATGGTTCCTGCCCGGCACCGTGCCGGACAAGTCTACGCGGCCGCCGGCGCCGCCAATCGAGTATCGCCTGACACAACCGACCGCCGGCCTTCAGGTCGCCCATGATCCCCGAATCCCCGCCGAATTCGAGGCACTGCCCATGCAAATCGCGTCAGTGTCGGGCCTCGAGCTCGTCGAGTGGATCGTCGACGGCCGGCAAGTCATCAGCACAACATCCAACACTTATGCCTGGCCGCTGGTTCGCGGCACGCACGAAGTCTATTCCCGCATCTGGGACGATAGCTCTGCCGATCCACACCTCACACCCGTGGTGCGGTTCTACGTTCACTAACGCATGTTGTCGTTATCCCGCGTATTGCCGAGCACGGGCAGATCGTTTTCCAGTTCCAGCCCGTCGGTGTACAGCGAGTCTTCCTCGTTGTCCACCCGCACGACGGTGTCGGGATTGCGCTTTTGCTCGTAGGCTGCATTGTCGACCGCGCGCTTGCGCTCCGATCCATCGAGCGCCACGCCTCGCAGTTTGGTCTCACCGGACTTGATGGCTTCGACCGTCTTGTCCTTTTCCGATTTCTTGTCTTCCATGCGATGTACTCCGGTTAATATGACAAAGCCGACTGTATGCTCGACGATGGCCGGGTAACAGACGAGCCGGACATGAGCGGCTGTAGGCGTTAGCCGACACGCCGCAACTGTCGATTGCGAGGACGACCTGCTAGCCTAAGACATGACGTCGGTGTCCAGGCGCGAATTCTTGGCTGTTGCTTTGCTGTTCGCACTCGGCGCGTGCCCGACGCCGGCGCGCGCAGCCGATCCGCAGTCTTATCGCGTGGATATCGCCTCGGTGGGAAACGGCGAAATGGACGCCACTCTGAAGGCGACGTCGGATCTGCAGGCGTTGCGCAAGTCGGCTCCCGTCAGCCCGTTTGGATTGATCGCGCGCGCGCGCAGCGATGTCGACCGGCTCACCACGGCGCTCGAGAGCTTCGGCTACTATCAAGCGCACGTCGAGGTGAGGATCAACGGCCTGTTGGTGAGCAATCCCGGACTCGGCGAGGCATTGACGGCGTTGCCGAAGGGCACCGACGCGCGCGTGGCCGTCGCCTTTACGCTGGGTTCGCTCTATCACCTGCGCAAGATCGACATCGACGGAGAAGTGCCGGCGTCGCTGCGCAACACGCTGGGTTTGAAACCCGGCGAGCCGGCGGTCGCGGCGGCCGTGCTCGCCGCAGGTTCGCGCCTGCTGACGGCTTTGCAGGAGGGTGGCTACGCCTTCGCAAAAGTGGATCCTCCCGTGGCCTACGAAGCCGCGGAAGCTCCGGTGCTCGATCTCATATTTCATGTCGAGATGGGGGCGCATGTGAACGTCGGCGAGATCCACATACAAGGACTGCAGCGGGTGCACGAATCCTTGCTGCGAGCACGGTTGACGCTGCATACCGGTGATCCGTTCAGTCCCGCCGCGATCGAGCGGGCGCGCAATGATCTGCTGAAGCTCGGCGTATTCGGCCAGGTCAGCGTCGAGATCGGCACCGCGCCCGATGAGTCGGGAGGGGTACCCATCACGTTCAAGATACGCGAGAGACTCCGCCATGCCGTGACCGTCAACGCCGCCTTTTCGAGCGACCTGGGCGGCAGCGGCGGCGTCACCTGGAGCGATCGCAACGTCTTCGGCAACGCCGAACAATTGAACCTCAAAGCAGACGTGATCAATCTCGGCGGCAGCGATACCACGGGAGTCGGCTACGATACGAAAGCAACCTATACCATTCCGGATTTCGGTCGCCGCGATCAATCACTGCAATTCACGGTGGGCGCGATCAAGCAGTCGCTGCAAGCCTACGATCAGACGGCGCGCACCAGCGGCGTGACCTTGAGCCGCAAGATTTCGAATCTGTGGAGCGCGAGCGTGGGCGTCGCCACCACCGACGAGCACGTCATCCAAGACGAGGTGGCGCGCAATTACACTCTGGTGGCTCTGCCGATGACTGTCGGCTTCGATTCCACCAATCTGGCTTCGCCGCTCGATGATCCACGGCACGGCATTCGCGCCTCGGTGAGCGTTGCGCCGACGCTCGCGATCGGCAACCCCAACGCCACGTTCATCATCAGCCAGATCAAGGCGTCCACGTACTTTGATTTGAGCAAACTCGCCGCCGAGGATCCCGGGCGAACCGTGCTCGCCACCCGGGGGCTGGCCGGACTCGCGCAGGGCGCGGGGGAATTCAGCCTGCCGCCGGACCAGCGCTTCTACGGCGGCGGCAGCGGCACCATTCGCGGCTACCGGTACCAAGGCGTCGGCCCGGTATTTACCGTCCCCGTCACCACGCAGATCATCGGCGGCAAAACGGTTCTGGTCGGCGGCGGTCCGGTCATTTCGGACGGTGAGCCGATTCCGATCGGCGGCACCGCGATCACCGCGGGAAGCTTGGAGCTGCGCCAGCGAATCGGCGTCGCTTACGGGGCCGCTGCCTTCGTCGATGCGGGTCAGGTGAGCTCGACCTTGAAGGGACAGCCGGGGGATACCCGCATCGGTGCCGGCCTCGGTATACGATACTTCACCCCGATCGGGCCGATCCGGCTGGATTTCGCCGTGCCGACGCGGCGGCGCCCGGGTGATGATGCCTTCGAGGTCTACATCGGATTGGGGCAGTCCTTTTAATGCGCCGAAAATTGAAAATCTCCGCGTGGGTGGTGGGCGCCGTGCTGCTGCTCTGCGTGGTGCTCGGCGCGGCGCTGTTCATTGCCGGCAACACCGACCCTGGCCGGGCCATGATCGAGGACCTGACCTACCGTCTGACGGATAAGCAAGTGAAAGTGTCCGGTTTGGCCGGTTCGTTTCCGTCTGCACTGACCGTGCAGAAACTGGAACTCAGCGACGATCGAGGCGTCTGGCTGACCGCCTCGCAGGTGTCACTCGAGTGGTCGCCGACGGCATTGCTCGGGCTGCGTTTCCAGATCGACAATCTGCGGGCAGCCGGTGTGAACATGCAGCGCCTGCCGGAGAGCTCGACCAAGAATCCGAGCACGGCTGCGCCGTCGATACCGCGCATCGATGTCGCGCAGGCGTCTTTCGATGTGGTCGAGCTCGGTGCCGAACTGGCAGGTGCGCCCGCGACCCTCGAGCTGCACGGCAGCGCGCATCTTCGCTCCATTGAGGACATGGCCTTCGATGGGTCGGCACACCGTATCGATGGCGACGGTGACTACGCGTTGAAATTACACTTCGATGCAAAACGGATGGATGCCGACCTGAACGTGCACGAGCCGGCGAGCGGTCCGTTGGAAAACCTGCTCGAGCTGCCGGGGCTCGGTCCGCTGGCGGCGACGTTGAAACTGAACGGCGCACGCAGCGCCGAGCGGCTCGATCTGGCGATCGACGCCGGCGCGCTGCGCGGCCGGGTCAAGGGCACCTTCAATGTGAGCGAACCGTCGGCGGATGTGGAGTTTTCGCTCGACTCGCCCGCCGTGGCTGCCCGGCCGGACGTTGCCTGGGACCGCGCGAGCATCAAGGGTCGCTGGCATGGCAGCTTCAAGACACCGACCGCAGATGCGCATGTGGAAGCCGACAACTTGCGCCTGCCCGGCGGCACGCAGTTGGCGACGCTCAACGCCGATCTCTCGGCAAGCGGGGGGCGCGCGGCGCTGCGTGCCCTCGTCGGGGGACTGCGGATACCGGGGCTGCAACCGCAGTTGCTGGAGAGTTCCCCGCTGAAGATCGACGCGTCGATGCGGCTCGACGATTCCGCGCTGCCGTTGGAGCTCATGGCGTCCCATCGACTGTTCGTGCTCAATGTTCATGACGACACGGCGGGGCTGATGGCCGGCAAAAAAAATGCCACGGTGGAATTGCAGCTATTGGATGTCGGCACGCTCGCGGCGCTCGTCGGCCAACATGAGCAAGGCAAAGCACTCGTCAAGGCGCGGATCGCCGGAGACGCTGATTCGACCAAGATCGTGATCGACGCGAGTGCCTCGGCGCTGACCGGCACCGAGAGTTGGTCGGCGGCGGTGGGGGAGCGCGCCACGCTGCAGGCGTCGGGGACGCTGACCGACACGGCGTTGAATCTCGAGAGCATGCAATTGACCGGACGCGCCGTGTCCTTGGCGGCCAATGGCAGCGCCTCGCGGCCGGCGCCCGCCGCCCGCGTCGGCGTCGGCGCTGGTGCCACCACGCCCTCCAACGTGCATCTCAAATGGGATCTGACCGTCTCGGATTTGGGGACGTTATTGCCGACGCTCTCCGGCAGCGCCCAGGCATCCGGGACCCTGGACGGACCCGCGACCGCGCTTGCCGCGGAGGCTCGTGTGACCTCGACCGTCGCCGTGCGCGGCTCATCGAGCGGATCGCTGTCCGCGCAGGTGAAGTTGCGCGGCCTGCCCTCGGCGCCGAGCGGTACCCTCGAGGCGGAAGGCAGTCTGGAGGGGGCTCCCTTATCCGTCGATGTGGCGTTGGAACGCGATAGCACGGGGTCCGCGCGGCTGCTGGTCCGGCGCACCGATTGGAAAAGTGCGCATGCGGAGGGCGATGTCACGGTCGCCGCGGGCGGCGAGCGATCACACGGCCAAATGCGACTGCAAATCGGCGATCTCGCGGACTTGCAGCACTTACTGGGGCTGAACGTCGGCGGCAGCTTGGCGGGAAACCTCGTGTTGAGCCCGGATCGCGGGCGCACGCACGCACACTTTGACCTCAATGCCAAAGATTTGACCTTGGGTCAGCTCAAAGGCACAGCGGAGGCGACGGGTGACGGCGACACGGATGCGTTGTCACTGACTCTCGATCTACACGTGCCGGATTTGCGCGGCTCCGCCGCGAGCGTGTCGGCGGCCGGATCGCTCGATCTAGGCGGCCACCAGTTGACGCTGGCGAGCGCAGCGGCGAATTACCGCGGGCAGGAGCTGCGCCTGTTGTCGCCGGCCAAGGTGGCATTCGCGGACGGTGTGTCGATCGATCAGCTCAAACTGGGAGCGGGACAGGCCGTACTCGAACTCAACGGTGAGATCTCTCCGGCACTGGATGCGAGAATGTCGCTCCGCCAGGTCAAT